>ERZ889217.31-NODE-31-length-84474-cov-16.467395_pt1 | contig 84474 bp, 88 predicted proteins | sample MGYA00521098_ERZ889217 | MGnify/ENA primary metagenome ERZ889217 (study PRJEB32303, sample SAMEA104408613) | aquatic metagenome | biome: Brackish water; feature: Pelagic; material: water | place: Baltic Sea | collected 2014-06-10T22:04:00 | depth 2,362 m ... | reverse complement strand
CAAGTCCCTCACCACCCACTTACAAGCGTGAGTGTGCCTGAGGAATACTTCAGTTCAAGTCGATAACTTGGTAAGTATGAATCCCCCGGTCAGATCGCAACTAGCTGAGCATCTTTAAGCAAATTACGATTTCAAATCTTAAATAACATTCCCTTAAGTGCAATCTAGGTGAATTGACAGCAAATACACAGACTAAATGGCGTGTATTGCCTTGGCAGTTCTTGATCTACAAAATACCTTTAATATATGGAACCAAAATTTATTCCAGTATTTAGTGGTGGGACAGGAAGATCAGGAACCACTTTAGTAGGAAAAATTCTAGGTAAGCATCCAAGGGTGCATGCTGGCAAGCCCTACGAGATTAAATTTTTAACTGGACGCGATGGATTACTAGATCTTCTCGGTAACAACCTAAATTCTGAGCAATCACAAAAAAATAATGCCAAGAAATTTTCTACATTTTTTAGTAGCTCTTCGCGTCCAAATGCAACCCTGAGGCAAGTTACTGGATTTCATACAAAAATCACACAGGACTGGTGGCAACGTCAAGGGAAGCGCGGTGGAACCGCAGGTCTTGTCCAAGGCTTTGATTTTGAGGATTTGGAGCGAAAACTAGCAACATTGGAGTCAAAGTACTTTACGCATCCAGTCTGTAGCACGCGTAAGTTTTTTTATGACTTTATTGCAAGCAACAAATACATTGCCAGGGCTGAATTTGTGGTTGATACAACGCCAACAAATATTGAGCGCTCTGGTCAGATTTCACAATTTCTTACTAATGCAAAATTCATTCATATGCAAAGAGATGGACGGGACACCATTAGCTCAGTTCTTCAAGAGCCGTGGGGACCTTCTGACCCAATGAAAGCAATCCAATGGTGGAAATCCAAAGTTCTCAATGCAAAAACAGCAACCTCTACACTGCCGTCCGACTCTATTTTGGATGTCTCGCTAGAGGATTTAGTGGGAAAGAAGAAAGAAATTATGTATGCAAAGTTACTAGGATTTCTAGATTTAGAAGATGCTCAAGAAATGCGCAACTACTTAGAAAATGAAGTTAACTCCGAAAATGCACACTTGGGTCGCTGGAAAGAGGATCCTCTGTTGGATCAGCGTTTCCAAAAGAAGTTTCAAGAGGCTCGTAAAGAACTTGCAAATTTAGGGGTAGTTCTCTCCCAAAGTATTGATTGAATTTCTCTGAATTTAAATATCTGCTTGCTGGGTGATTAATGTCTGAGATTGAAGAACGGAGTGCGGGCACTCTGGGACGAAGAATAGGAAAATCAATGTATGGTTGAGAAGTGAATATTGAAATAACTGGTCTATGGGTGCTCGTAACTAAAGCGACAGGGCTATTTTTAGGGTTCTATATTCTGCTACGCCTACTTAGATTTCTAATGCGCAGAACGATTGTCAGGATTCTCCGATTGAGAGACACGGGTCAGGCCGAATCCAATCTGGATAAACGAATTAATCAAAGAGCAGATGCACTCACTGCTATATCTAATTCCGTACTTACCGTTTTCCTCACAGTTTTAACGTTTTTAATATTTTTAGATCTCATCAAGTTCAATTTGGCACCGCTACTCGCTGGAGCAAGTGTTTTTGGCGTGGCAATTGGCTTCGGAGCTCAAACGCTTGTGAAGGATTTCATCGCAGGAATTTCAAATTTAGCTGAAGATCAATATGGCGTAGGCGATATCGTGGATTTAGGTGAGGCTGTGGGCGTGGTCGAGTCTGTGACTCTAAAGAGCACCAGAGTTCGCGCACTTGATGGAACGCTCTGGCATGTTCCAAATGGCTCTATTGAACGAGTGGCCAATAAGAGCCAAGAGTGGTCGCGCATGATTCTAGATATTAGTGTGGCCTATAAGAGTGATTTAAAGATGGTTGAAAAAACAATCCTTGCTATTTTGCAGGAGTACTCAACAATGGCCGGTGTTAAAGAATTTTTAATCGATTTTCCTGAATTGCTGGGCATCGAACGTTTGGCTGAAAGTTCGATTGATTTTCGGGTTGTAGTTAGGGTGACAGCGGGAAAGCAATGGGACTTGGCGCGAAAGTTACGATTCCTGGTTAAGGAACGTTTCGATGAGGCAGAGATTGAGTTCCCATTCCCCCAGCTGACCGTATGGAAGGGCGTAAAAGGAGAGCCCGGTTCGCAATCAGATATCTAGGACATGCTCCCAACGAAATAAATTTCGTTAAGAATTATTATCCTTTGGATGAATACAAGGGCTGATTAATTCTGATCGAACGAGTAAAAGCCTCAGCCATTAGTTACCCCTGTGTGGCCTAAAGCATCGAAAACCGATATTTTCTGAGCGCGACATGCCCGCACCCATCAATAATAGTTTTTCATTCCACGAACTATCTTGTATTCCACCATCAATATACCAATCAGATTCGGCAAGTCCAGTGGGTGACTGTGCACCTTGGCCGTTGTGAATATTAAACGTACTGCCGCCCTTGAGAATTAAGAAACGCGTACGGCCATCACTATGAATGCTATTGGTTAAATTCCACACGCTAGTTGCTCGATGTACAATCGAATCTGCATTGAACTGCCAGTTCCATTCATTGGGAACTTCAGAGCCCTTCCATCTTGAATAGGCAACTGCATCATCAAGATCGACATAGACAATGGGGTTATCAAGTTGATCAGTAAGTGGTGCGCCGTTAACCCAATGAGAAAGAAAGCGATTAGATACTTCTGGCACATAGTGAGTGGCTTGCATAAACTCATAAAACTCTCTATTGCTAACTTCGTATGTATCGAGTACTCCATTCACGACTGGAACTTCTATGTCCCCAGTGATGAACTCATGTAAGGCAGGACGTGTTGGTTTCCATGTATTAATGAAGCCAGGTTGTTCATAAAACCCACATTCGCGGTGTCGATGTGAATACGTCAAAGTGGTAAGGGACCCAACTAGATCTAATTGGCGCGCAGGTGTACGGGTAGGGAAACCTTGATCACTTTTCATATATGTAAACGGCAGCAACGATGCACCCGATGGAGTAATCGATATTGCACCAACTCCCCCTGCTGGAATTAATCCACTCAGGCCGCAAGCAAGGACTCCTAAGTAATCATTCCTACTTTTATTAATGATGGTAATTAACTGCCAGCCATCTAGTTTAAAGGAAGAGGCATAGAGATGCGCGGCCTCGGCAGCTGCAGATAGCTGCGTCAGCGGCTCCCAATGACCATGAACTATGAGCGGATGATGATCGCGTAGAACGCTGACCATCTCGCGCCACATGCAGACTTCATAGTTATTCCAACCTACCCAGGAGCCAAAGACTGCTTCCCAAATCAACATTCCCGCACCGTTGAGCCAGGCAATATGTAATTCGCCAATGTGGGATCGATCCCAGCGACGTGTCTGATGAATCATGTGTCGTGGTTCAAAATATTTAGCGCGCAAAACCCCTGGAATTTCGCTATCAACAAACCACTGACCCCACGACATTGTGTGATCGCAGACTCGCTCTTGCTGAACTGTCGCTTCGCCGCCTAAAACGATGTCAGGTTTGACATCAATAATTGGTGCCATAAAATCAGGATCAGCTGATTTCAACGTATCAAGAAAAACGCCATCAAAATTAAATCGCTTAATTAGTTGTGCTAAACCAAACTGATCTGTAGTGGATTCACGCCTAGTCCATTTATCCCACGGGTTGTAGTTCAAATAAACTTTGACGCCAGCTTTTTGAAAGTTGGTAATCAGTTGAGCAAGACCTGGAACATCATTATAGAAATCAAATTGATTACGTGAATCAATCCCAATGACTGGATATGCATGCCACAAAATGATCCCATCAAAGCTACCGAACTTTTGTGCATCTGCTAATAACTTATCGGGCGTAAATTCTTGAGTTGAAAAATCAAAGAGAAGTTCATCCCATAACCAGATTAAAGCAACACTGTATGATGGATTATTAAAAAGTTCGGCGGATTGATAAGCGTTGTCGTCGTAATTAAGTCCTGTGGCTGCATCTTTACGCCAATCGACTAATCTGCTGCGCCATTGCTGGCGATCGGCTAGCGTGGATGGACCAGCAATAATGTCGGCTTCATTCCAGTTGTCGGTGTGGGGAAGATCTACTGGGCGTGGCGTTTGAGCGTTCATCACTGAGCCAATGCACGCGCACGTGTATCTCTATCAGTTAGCAACAGTTGATTACAGCCTGGGATGCTAGATGCAAGATGACTACTTTGAGTCTGGTTGTCACTTCCTTATTGTAGTTTTTTTAGACAGATTGGCTACTCCTTGCCTTCATGGCTTTTCTCACCCCAGATAGGGATCAACTCTCCCCTATTTGAAAACGGATATATCGGTGTAATGGGTCAAAGGAATGACAATCTTGCTCACTACAATTTTGACTCTACGGCTTCTTTGGTCGGAGCTGAGATGTGGGAGGAGTCCTCATTCCCAGTCAACTCAATACCCCAACGTATGACATTGACCGAAGCATTTGAGGATGGAAAGTAAGAGCCCTAACTGTCCAATATCAGTTCAAAATGTGGAAGATGTCAGAGCACTTCCCTAATATGAGAGATAGTTCAAGCTCGGTTACATCAATATGTGGACCATGAGAGTACATAACCCGTGTTGGGGTTCAAGTCCTTCACTACCCACTTACGTAAGTGAACCCGGGATTTATCTGTAAATCAATCATTAAATGACTAATAGCTCTATCCAAAGCGGTGGTAGAGAAATCTAATGACCTTACCCAGCAAGCCTTTGTTTTCTATCTTTGGGTTAGGAGTAGTGGCGTATTTACTATTCGCATCAACAAAGAATTTTCCCACTAAATCCTCCATATTGTAGAAACCAATGTCACGCTTTTGGATCTCCATGAGGCCGAATTTAGCCCCATTTCCAAATGATTCTCGGGAAATTGACTCGTGCTTTAACCTGACCGTTTGGAAGGGGAATCCAAAAAGAACTTCATGAACTCCAATAATTCCACCAGCTCGAATTGTTCGAATGTCCTCTGGATCTAAATTTAGCGCAGCAGAAATCTTTAGCGCAGTTCCAGAAACCTCTGGTTTTAATTTGAAGTGCTCCTCGAGAATTGACACATCAGCCTGAGGCGCTAGTTCTTGTAGAGTTTTAGCGGCAACTATCAGAAAATTAATTCCCAAAGTTATATTTGGAGACCATAAGACTCGGGTAGTTTTAGAGTAATTCTTGAGTGAATTAATTCTTGCGTTTGAAAGATTTGAAATGGCTGAGACTATTGTTATGCCAAGCTCGGCGGCACTTTCACCGTAGTAATCCATGCCCGATTCGGAACTGAAGTCAATTATTGCATCTACTGGCGAGCTTGCTTGTAGGGATTCAAAATCCACAGCATCAGTGCAGTGAATGGTGCCATCTTCATCTGATTCGATTCCAAGAAACTCTGGTACTGAGCGCATATCAAGAGTGTTACTTTTCCTCACCACCCACACTAAATCAATTGTTTTGTCGTGCAGCAATACCGAAGCCACGGCTCGTCCGGTTTTACCGAATCCAACTAAACCAACACGAACTCTTTGATGCTTGGGAAGATTTTCAGCAGATATCATATTTTTAATCTATAGGGTAAAACAGTGTGTCAGGCGCCAAATAGTTGTAATAATCCTGGGAATACCTTGTGAGATTGGGGCTACATCAAGATTAAGCCGGATTCGATTGCCTCGTCCTTTAAGCGTTGCAACATTTGTGCGGTTGCGGAAACAAACTCCGGTGAATCTATTTGACTTTTCCAGCGACCAGAGGATGCAAGATCGCCATTCATTTTTTCTTGGTGAAAAGTTCGCACTGCAGGCTCGTCTTCAATTGCAAGAAACTTTAATATCTTGTTATAGGTCTGCTCAGGATTGTTCGTAACTAAATCTTCCAGATTAATAACGAGCAGTTGGCTTTTGGGGATAAAACTTTGACCATGGGCATCTGAACGTAATCTTTTTTCAATCCATTCAATACCCTCCAGCGGCGTTGATGGCCCCCAGTCTTTAGTTATAAGAGAGGCAATAACATCTCGAGGATCGCGCCGCATTACGATAAAACGTGCTTGAGGATAAAGAGTGGTTAAGTGTTGGGCATACGAAATATTCATGGGTGTGGTCTCGACCCAATATTTCTTTTTGCTAGTTGAATCAAACTGGGAGGATATAAATCTGTCCATAAATCGTCTTCCAGCACGGGCTGGACTTTTATTCATTGACTTTTCAAATTTATTGACAATATCTGTCAGTACTTCTTTCATTATTCCAACATGTAGGCCTGGTCCATGCGGTGGTTTTGCGTCAATCTCCCACCACTTTTGCCATAGCTTTTCTCTAAACTCTTGAACTCGAATAGTCCTAGCTAGAGCATCTTTGCGTTTTCTTTCTCTCCGAGTCCGAAAGTACAACACAGATATTTGTTGACGCTTTAATATATTAGAGCTCTGTGATCCAAAAATTACATCAAGTAAGCCACCTCTATTAGCCAGAAATTTGATCTCGGTAGGATTGCTAGTTCTAATCAATGAATGCTCATTGAGCATATCTCCAAGAATCGTGGTGCCACTTCTACCTGTGCCGCCTATAAATATCGGAACTGGAATGTGAGTTTTCGGTGAATATGCCACACAGACAGATTATCGCCACATAAGAGGATTTACGACCTTAAGATATCTAGATGCGTATTGATTTCACACCTGTTTTTTCAGGTGGTACAGGTCGTAGCGGCACTACGGCTATCGTCAATTGCCTGACCCGCCACCCCGAATTTCACACCAGCATGCCCCGTGAAATTAAATATCTCACTGACCGTGCCGGTCTGTTGGATCTCAACTTTGGCAGGCCCCTAGCTTTTGAAACCAGCCGGCGCGAGGTGAGAAAAAGAGTTTTTTTACGTACTTCTCTGCTGCTTGGAAAGAGCAAGCATCAGGTTTTCAGAGAAAGAATTTCTACCAGATGGTGGAGCCAGGAGGGTAAAACGGGCAAACCTCGAGGTTTAGTACAGGGAATAGAGCGCGAGGATCTCAATCGTGCTCTTGAACGCTTTGATTTCAAATCAAAAGAGGATCTACTGGGGGCATCCCAAGACCTCTTTTTTGAACTATCTAGAGCTCAACTTAAGGATCAAAGCGTTAAATATTTTGCCGATTCAACTCCTTTAAATATTCAAAATGCCAATCGCATCTCCCGCTTCATGCCAAACTCATTATTTATAAATATGGTTCGCGATGGTCGTGATGTCGCATTGTCGGTTAGTAAAGAAAAATGGGGCCCAAGCACGCCCGAAGAAGCGCTGGAATGGTGGAAGGGCAGAATCGAAAAGTCTTTCTTAGCGTTAAAGAAAATTCCAGAAGATAACCACATCACCGTGCGATTAGAGGATTTCATAGTTCACGATCGTGATGCGACATATCGAAAGGTTCTCACTTTTTTAAATCTTGATGACAACGATACCTTGCGTAAATACTATGACGAAGTTCTACTTGCTGAAAAAATGTCTCAAGGAGATTGGGCTAAAGTTGTGAAAAATCCTAATGCCTTTGAAAGAAGATATTCTCAGATTCTTCAAGAACTCTACTCCCAAGGGATAGAGATCGAGCAGTACTACTAGTCAACTTAACCAATAATGATTCGGTAACCATTTATTGCAATAATAGCTAGTGCAACAAAAAGACCCAGTTGTTTACGGGGCAGATTTCTTACGATACGAGCAGCAATAGGCGCCATAATCGTTCCACCCAAAGCCAACCCACCCACCACGCTCCAATCAATGTCAACGCGATTGAAGTTGATAAGAAAGCCCGCACTTGCTGCAACGGCCACAATGAATTCGGACGCACTTACTGTTCCAATGACTTTTCTAGGTTCTGTACTGGTTGTAGAAAGCAAAGTGGGAGTTACTAACGGGCCCCATCCGCCGCCACCTGCTGCATCTATAAAACCACCTGTAAAGCCTAGATAGGTAAGAAAGCGTGGGTTCTTAATTTCAATAGCGTTTGTCTGCTGATTGGAAAACAAGTTTCGATAGAGCAGTAAGAATCCAAGGAATAAAAGCAACGTTGATACAAAGATTCGACCGTTGGTGAGATCAATAAAAGATAAAAAAGTTGCCCCCAAAAATGCACCAACTCCGCCAGGAATTGCCAGACGACGCAATACGTTTTTATCAATATTTTCTGCGTGCCAATGCGATGCGCCTGATGCCAAAGTCGTACAAATCTCTGCCATGTGCACCGCTGTCGAGGATAGGGCAGCCGATGCCCCCAAAGTCAGTAAAAGGGTAGAACTTAATAGGCCAAAGCCCATCCCTAAAGTGCCATCAACAAATTGAGCAACTGATCCAGCTAAAGCAAAAAGAATCCAGTTCATTGAATGCGCGCCATGATTAGCTTTACTGAGTCCAATAATGGTTTTGTGCCATCAATGACTAACTCAGGGTGCAATGGAACTTCATACTCTTGGCCAATGCCGGTGAAGTTAGGGATTTTGCCACTGTCTGCTTTCTTGTAGAGACTCTTAGGGTCGCGTGCTCTACAGATTTCTATTGGCGTATCGATAAAGATTTCCATGAACTCACCCTCTTCAACCAGGCTGCGTGCTCTCTGGCGATCGGTTTCAAAGGGACTGACCAGAGCTGTAATCACAATTAATCCGGAATCAAGCATCAATTTTGCGACCTCAGAAACTCGGCGCACATTTTCTGCTCTATCTTCTGGTGTGAAACCCAAATCCATATTTAACCCTGAGCGCAAGTTATCTCCATCTAGGACATAGGCATGGAAACCTTGGGCAAAGAGCTGCTTGGCTAACTCATTAGCAATAGTTGACTTACCAGAACCAGATAAACCTGTGAGCCAAATAATCTGTGCCTTTTGTGATTTTTGTAGAGAACGATCACTTCTTGCCACTTCATATGCCTGATGAGTGATGTTCGTGCCTCTGCGCAGTGAATGCTCGACCATCCCTGCTCCAACTGTTTGTTGAGTAAGGCGATCGACAATTACAAAATTTCCGTACTGTCGCGATTGGGAATACGGCTCAAGGGCAATCGCACGATCAGTTGCGATTTCGACCAAACCAATCTCATTTATCTGAAGCCTTTGAGCTGGTTTTTCCTCACCGCTAACTACATCAAGTACATACTTAATCTTGGAAATCGTTACGGGAGCTTGAGTAGGGCCAGAAATTAAGAGATAGGAACGGCTTTGAACAAGGGGTTCTTCATGCAACCACACGATTTTTGCCTGATAGCGGTTTGAAATCTCTAATTCATTTCCATCATTTACGATGACATCGCCTCGTGTGGCATCAATATCAGGCTCTAGCACTAATGTCACTGACTCTAAATCGCCAGCGGTTGCATTCTCATTGTTGTAGGTAACAATCTTTGCAATTGTAGCCTTCTGCTTAGATGGCAGGATGGCGACTTTATCACCTGCAGCAAATCCAGCACCGTGAACTGTTCCAGAGACTCCACGAAAATCTTCGGCTCGTGAAATTAATTGAATGTCCATGCGTGAATCACTACCAACATGAGCTGCAGGATTCCATCCTTGAATAGCATCTAGCAATGTCTCACCTGAATACCAGCTCATCGTCGAGCTTGCAGTAGTGACGTTGTCACCATTGAGTGCACTCATTGGAATGAAACGAACGTCATCAATTCCTAATTTGGTAAATAGTGGACTAAGCTCATTGTGAATCTGCGTGTATACCTCTTGAGAATATCCCAGCGCATCTAACTTGTTAATTGCAACAATTATTCGCTTAACTCCCATGATTGCGCAGATAGTGGAATGGCGAAGGGTTTGAGTGCGCACACCTTTAGTTGCATCAACTAGTACTAAGCCAATATCGGCCCGGGAGGCTGCAACAACCATATTTCTGGTGTACTGCTCATGGCCTGGTGCATCTGAAATTATTAAACGTTTTCCATCACGAAGTGACATTGATCGATAGGCAACATCGATGGTAATGCCTTGCTCGCGCTCAGCTTCTAATCCATCAGTTAACAGGCTGTAATCAACTTCACCTGAAGAAATTGTTGAGCCACTCCTACGTGTGAAGCGAGCGGCGCTAATTGTGTCGTGTGGAACGCTGTCAGTCTCGACCAATAAGCGTCCTATCAGTGTGCTCTTACCATCATCGACGCTGCCGCAGGTCAGTAACCTGATTACCGATCTAGACATTAGAAATAACCTTCAGTCTTTTTCTTCTCCATGGAGTCTTCGCCAGCGCCATCGATTAGACGTGTGGCACGTTCTGAAAGTTTGACCTGCAGAACTTCTTCGACAATCTCTTCAATAGTTTGTGCTTCTGAATCCACGGCAGCAGTTAATGGATAGCAACCGAGAGTTCTAAAGCGCATTGTGCGCATTTGTGGTGTTTCACCATCTAGCAAAGGAAAGCGTTCGTCATCAACCATGATCCATTGATCCCCACGTGCAACCATGGGACGTGGCTTAGCAAAATACAAAGGGTTAACCTCAATATTTTCTTGCAATATGTACATCCAAATATCTGATTCTGTCCAATCAGAAAGTGGAAATACGCGCATAGTCTCCTGCGATGCAAGCCGGGTGTTATAAGAGCGCCATAGTTCAGGACGCTGGGCTCGAGGGTTCCACGAATGTCCAGCACCTCGAACACTAAAGATTCTTTCTTTCGCCCGTGATTTTTCTTCATCACGTCGCGATCCACCAATTGCTGCATCAAAGCGATGCTCATCTAAAGCTTGACGCAATGCAACAGTTTTCATTACCCGGGTGTATTCAGAAATCCCTGATGTGAATGGATTAATACCAGCTGCAACACCATCTTGATTAGTATGGACGATGAGATTGACTTTTGCATCGGCTACAACCTGATCACGAAATGCAATCATCTCTTTGAACTTCCATGTTGTATCCACATGCAAGAGGGGGAAAGGAATAAAGCCAGGATAAAAAGCTTTTTTAGCTAAGTGCAATAGGACCGATGAGTCCTTGCCTATGGAATACATCATCACGGGCTTAGCGAAGGTAGCGGCAGTTTCTCGAAGGATTTCAATGGACTCATCTTCAAGGTTTTTAAGGATTCGGACGCTTTCTTTCACTGGTTGAAAATAATTGAAAACAACCCCCAGCACCCCGAATTTGCTTGAGAGTCGCCGGAGAATCCATCACATCACGCCTATTTGGCTCCCAGGTAGGGAGATATTCACACATCTTTCTCAGCAAATTTTCTTCCTGATTCAGGCTGATACCCCTAAGTTGCCTAATGATTTACTTACAATTTCAAGGGGGCTCAATGTTTTTGACTTATCTGCCTCGCGAGCTAAGACAACGAATGCGGCAGACATTGCTTGTGGCCGTAGCCCTTGGAACTTCAATCGGTTTAATCATTGTGGTGAATGCAGCCTCTGGTGGAATAAGTGATGCGCAAACCCCTTTACACACGTAATGGTTATTTTCTTAACTGCCGCTGGCTTAACTCTAATTACTCCCTACTCAGCTGAAGACTCTTCACTAAACAAAATGGATGACCCTCAGGATCTAAGTAAACCCTAAAGTTCTTGCCTGGTTGCACTTCATGCTTTGTGGCACCAATTGCCAATATTTTTTTCTCACCGATATCTAAATCTGGAACATGAAAATCAAAATGTAATTGCTGTGGAATTGGACCTTCTGGCCAGGTTGGGGCTTGATAGTTACTGACTTTTTGGAAGGCCATCATCCGTTGGCCGTTGTTGAATAAATCTACCCACTCAACTTTACCTTCAGAATCCTCTATAGGGCCAACCTCCCATCCAGTTAGCTCTGCGTAGAAACGGGCTAGAGATGCTGGATGAGCACAATCAACAGCGGTGTAAACATGATGGGCGATGGGCATGAGTGAAATTGTAGGGGTGAAGTATTGCGACTTGGAATACCCTAGTGCCTATGACTATGCATCCACAGACCAGAGCTTTCCTCGACTACACCGCCGCCAATAATCCAATGCCGGCTGATGCAACTTTAGAAGAGCGCAGAGCAGATGCGGCTGATTACCTAAAGTATGCAGGTCCTGAATCTAATGATGTGCACACTGAAAATACCTATTTCACTTCACCTACCGCAGATCTGCATGCCGTTATTTTTCGTCCTAAAAACGTAAAACCTAATGCTCCTGCCCTTGTTTATTTCCATGGCGGAGGCTGGGTCTTTAGTTGGACACTTCGCTATGCCCCACAGATGTCTAACATCGCAGCCGAGACTGGTTTTGTAGTAATTGGAATTAACTACCAGAAAGCACCAGAGCATCCATTCCCAACACCTTTTGATGATTGTTATGCAGGTCTGCTCTGGGTTGCAAAGAACGCTGCGCGCCTTGGAATTGATCCTACAAAGATTGGCGTGGGAGGAGATAGCGCTGGAGGCAATTTAGCTGCAGCAGTTGCACTCAAAGCTGCCGATACTGGTGATGTGAAGTTGGCCTACCAAATGCTTATCTATCCATGTCTTGATACCGACTTTCAGTCCAAGTCATACCTTGCCCATGAGACTGGTTTCGGTTTGGAAAGTGTTGGAATGCAGTGGTGTTGGGGACTCTATGTTCCAGAGGCGCACATGAACAATAAATATGCCATTCCTGCGCGAGCAACTTCTTTCAAAAACGTTGCACCAGCAATTATCGGTTTAGCCGAGCATGATGTCTTGCGCGATGATGGGGCAAACTATGCAGCTGCGCTAGAAAAAGCAGGCGTGCCTGTGACAATGAAGGAATACCCAGGAATGATTCATGGATTCTTTGGCCATGGTTTTATGGTTGATGATGCCTACAGCCTTCGCACATGGCTCAGTGAGCAGATAGTTAAAGCCGTTCAGTAGTGTTTGAAGCACAGACGCTCCTCATTGCTGGGTGCTTATTTCTGGGAGCAATTCTCTATACATCGGTGGGGCACGCAGGTGCTTCGGCATATATAGCCGTAATGACGCTTTTTGATCTGCCCCCAGTTGTTATAAAGCCAACTGCGCTGACTCTTAACATCTTTGTCTCTTCCTATACCTGCCTTCGCTATATCAAAAGCAATCTCTTTCATAAATCACTCTTTTTAAACCTAAGTCTGGGCTCTGTGCCTGCAGCATACTTAGGTGGGCGAATTAATCTGCCAAGTGATGTTTATAGGCCAGTTATTGGCGTGCTGTTGTTGTTATCTGGTGTGCGCTTTTTGGTGCAAGCGTTGCAAACGGATAAGGCTCATAGAGAAGTAAACAAGCCTCTAGCGATCTTTATGGGCGCATGCGTTGGTTTGCTCTCTGGCATTACTGGCACAGGAGGCGGCATATTCCTCTCCCCCCTCATCATTTGGCTAGGTTGGGTGAGTGTGAAAGCAGCTAGCGGAACTGTTGCTGCTTTTATCTTTGTTAACTCAACCGCTGGATTACTTGGCAACTTTCAATCTACTTCTTCACTCCCTAGCGAGCTACCCATCTTCTTAGTTGCCGTATTACTCGGAGCATTCATTGGAACTCGTTTTGGCATCAAAAGATTCTCATCCGTTGGGGTTAAACGGGCTTTAGGCTTTGTCCTACTAATAGCTGGAGCTAAATTCTTACTTTCTTAAGCAAGGAGTTCAGCAAGCAAAGTTTCCACGCGCTTCTTGATTTCATCTCTAATCACTCGCACTGACTCAATCCCCTGCCCCGCAGGATCTTCTAACACCCAATCCTCATAACGCTTGCCTGGATAGAACGGGCAAGCATCCCCACAGCCCATTGTTATTACTGCATCAGATGCTTGAACTGCCTCTGGTGTGAGAATCTTTGGAACATTATGTGCAATGTCTATCCCAAGTTCTGCCATGGCTTGAATGGCTATGGGATTAATTGAGTCCTTAGGTGCAGAACCTGCAGAGAGAACTTCTATGCGATCTTGCCCTAATGCCTTCATAAATCCAGCTGCCATTTGAGAACGACCAGCGTTATGCACACAAACAAAAAGTACTCTTGGCTTATTTGTCATGAGTTAGAACCTTTGTTAAGCCCAAGCCAATCAAAGCGCCAAGTACTTGAGCAGCAATGAACTTCGGTGCACACTCTGGCGCAATCCCAGCAAAAGAGTCACTCAAGGTTCGTCCGATAGTGACTGCAGGGTTTGCAAAGGAGGTAGAACTTGTGAAGAAATAGGCGCTTCCGATCCAGACGGCAACCGCAGCCGGAATTGCTGCAAGGTTTTTCTGGTTAACCAATAAATTAATGACAAGGATTAAACCGGCAGTGGCAACAATTTCACCTATATAGAGATTGCCACCAGAACGAATCTTGGTTGAGGTTTCAAGCAATGAGTGGCTAAACATTGCATTAGCCAGCATGGCACCTGTTATCGCACCTAGTACTTGGGCGAGTGAGTATTGAATAAATTGAACCGTTGAGCTCTTGCCTTGGATGAGATCAACCATTGTTACAACAGGATTGAAATGGGCTCCGCTTATTGGTGCCAAAATTGTGATTAATACATACAAGCCAAAAACAGTTGAAATCGTATTAATGAGTAGTTGCACGCCAACATCTTGGGAAAGATTCGTGGCCATAATGCCTGAACCAACGACGATTGCAACTAAAAGGGCTGTGCCAAGAAACTCAGCAAAAACCTTTTTCATTTAAGAAACAGCGACAATATCAACAACAAAGATCAATGTTTCATTGGGACCAATTGGGCCTGAACCATTTGGGCCATAACCAAGATCTGCTGGGATAACGAGTAAGCGACGACCGCCAACTTTTGCCCCAGGTAACCCCTGTTGCCATCCTGCGATAACACCGGAGAGTGGAAATGTTGCTGGCTGTCCACCAGACCATGAAGATTCAACGATTGAACCATTAGACCATGTCATCAATGTGTAATGAACTGTCAGAGTAGAAGAGGCTTGAATTTCTGTACCTGTTCCAACAATGATGTCCTGTGTTTGAAGAGTTGTTGGAGCTGTACCCGTTGGCGCCGTGATTGTTGGTGCTTCACCAGCGTTAGCTGTTACAGCCGGTAGACCATTAGAAGTTGTTTCTGCCACTGTGTCTTTTCCTCCACATGCTGAAAGGGATGTAATCGCAAGTGCGATTACTGCTGCGATAGCTAGGTTTCTTGTCTTTGAATTCATCTTCATCCTTTATTCGAGTTCTCCGATTAGCTTAAATTCACCATCACCTAATTGCCCTTGCGCCCGATACATCTCAAGCTTGGCGCGGGTATCTGCAATATCAAGGTTGCGCATAGTGAGCTGTCCAATACGATCAACTGGACCAAAGGCAGCGTTTTCTGTGCGCTCCATGGATAGCTTCTCTGGTGCATAGCTAAGAGCTGGGCCAGTTGTATTAATAATTGAGTAATCATCACCGCGGCGCATGCGCAATGTGACTTCGCCAGTGACCGCAGAGGCCACCCAACGCTGCAGAGATTCACGCAACATCAAGGACTGTGGATCTAGCCAACGTCCTTCATAGAGCAAGCGTCCTAAGCGGCGGCCTTCTGCGTGATAGTTAGCAATAGTGTCTTCATTATGGATAGCACTGATCAAGCGTTCATATGCAATAAAGAGCAACGCCATTCCTGGAGCTTCATAAATTCCACGGCTCTTTGCTTCAATGATGCGGTTCTCAATTTGATCTGCCATTCCAAGTCCATGGCGCCCACCAATTGCATTAGCTTCTTTCATTAATGCCACAACATCATCAAATGACTTACCGTTGATTGCAACGGGGCGTCCTTGAACAAATGAAATCTTCACATCTTCCGTTTCAATCTTTACTGCCAGATCCCAAAAGCGAACGCCCATGATTGGCTGCACGAGCTCAACTGATGTATCTAGGTTTTCTAAAGACTTTGCTTCATGTGTAGCACCCAAGATATTGGCATCAGTTGAGTAGGCCTTTTCAGTGCTGTCGCGATAAGGAAGTTTGCGCGAAACTAAGTACTCAGACATCTCTTTGCGTCCACCCAGTTCATTAACAAAATCAGCATCTAGCCATGGCTTATAGATACGCAGGTTTGGATTAGCTAAAAGACCATAACGATAGAAACGCTCAATGTCATTGCCTTTATATGTTGAACCATCGCCCCAGATATTTACTGAATCTGCCTGCATGGCGCGAACCAGCATGGTTCCTGTTACTGCGCGGCCCAATGGAGTTGTGTTGAAATATTGTTTTCCGCCAGAGCGAATATGGAAAGCTCCGCAAGCAATTGCAGCTAAACCTTCTTCGACCAACGCGCTCTTGCAATCAACAAGGCGTGAGATTTCTGCGCCATATTCCTTGGCCCGAACTGGAACTGAATCGATATCTGGTTCGTCATATTGGCCAAGATCTGCGGTGTAGGTGCAAGGAATGGCACCCTTTTCGCGCATCCAAGCAACAGCCACAGAAGTATCAAGCCCGCCAGAAAAGGCGATACCGACTTTTTCTCCTACGGGAAGAGATGCAAGGACCTTAGACATGAGTGAAGTCTAACCGATAGTGAAGGTAGAAATTTTCTTTGAAAGGGCTGGTACTACGCCCCATTGTGTGGTGATTTCACGATATCTATCGATATCTAGCGCATCAGGTTGCGCCCCAGTCTTTACTGCACGAATCATGATATTTCGAGGTGTGTGTTCTCCCCCAATGAACTCAATAATCTCAACTCGATATCCAACAATGCGCAATATCTGTGCGCGCAAAGCATCGGTGAGTAAATCACCCATACGCTCTTTCATCACACCAAATTTGGTAATTGCTCCCCAAGGCTCTGGGCTTTGCTCCATCTGCTTTTGAATATCGTGATGACAACATGGAGCAATCAATAAAAGCTTTGCTCCGCCATTTACTGCCCAAGCAATTGCATCATCTGTTGCGGTGTCGCAGGCATGAAGTGAAATGGCAACATCTGCTTGCGCAGCTGTTGTAGAAGCAATTTCTTCAGCTTTAAAAGTAATCGTCTCTGAAATGCCCAGAGTTTGGGCAATTTCATTGTTTCGATCTCTTGAGGCCGAGCGAATATCAATACCCGTTACATGAACAGGCATTCCAATACTCTTTAGATATTGATGCGCTGCAAAAGTTAAATAAGCATGGCCACAACCCAAATCAACAATTGAGAGCGGTTTATCTTTACTTGGCTTTGCAATCTGGCCAGCTTCAATTGCAGAGTTAAGGGTTGGTACTAATAGACGCAGGAACTCTTCTACCTGCTTGTATTTATCATTTTTCGATGGCTTGATTTGGCCCTTATGATCGGCAATGCCAACTTCACGTAAAAATGGATCAGCTGGATCCAGTAAACGTTCCTTTTTCTTATCATGAGAAAGGTTTTGCTCAAGGACCTTCTTTTCATGATGGACTTGTGCTTCACCACTCTTTGTCACACGAATACTCATGGATCCATCCACACTATCCACAGTTATATTTGCATACCCACTAGAGAGTAGTTGCAGGACTTCTGATTTATTTGGTGCAATGTTTTTTGTGGTTGTGGCTTTGCCATCGCTGTAGGTGAGTTGTAAAACGATGGAACCTTTGATTTCAACTGCTCTCATATCAATACGCTCATGCTCAACCTGCATATTGCGACGACGACCGGATAAAACCACGCGGACTAAAGTTTTTGTGTCACAGATCAGCGCACATGCCTCGTCTAATACTTGTTCTATTGATAGAGGCATAGGTCACTTAGGCGAAATTACCGCGGTGCCCTTTTCGTGAGGGTAAATAGTTGGAAGAACTACCGAGAGGGATTTCACCTATGAAGTCTAAGCGTGAGGCAGGTGAACTTCAATTGCTAGCCCACCAAGTTCGCTTTTGCGAAGAGTAAATGTTCCTTTATGTCTTTCAATGACCGCGTTCATTATGCTCATGCCCAGACCCGTGCCCCCAGTATCTCGGGAGCGAGATCTATCAAAGCGCTTGAGCCCACGGATTTTCTCTCCATAAGATTCTGGAGGCAGCCCCGGACCGCTGTCTTCAATAATGATTGTGATCTGCTTGTCGTCGCTAACGCTGACTCGAACCAAAGTGCTTGCGGGAGTGTGTAAGCGAATATTAGTTAAAGCGTTTTGGATAAATCGCTGTAAATACTTTTCAGAGCCAATCAATACTGCGCTTGTATCTATGCGAGAGGTGACTGGATGAGTCGGTGCAATTTCTTTAAAATCTGAGATATTCTCACGAACTAATTCAGCTATATCAATGCTTTCAAAATCAATATTGCCTTCCTCGCCTAGCTGGGCCAACATTAATAAATCACCGATCAGAAAATCCATTCGCTTTAACTCACTATTGAGTCGATCAAAGGCAGCTCTTTCTCGCTCTGGGTCTAACTGCTTGCCTTTGAGTAGCTCGGCATAACCCTTAACAACTGTCATAGGTGTGCGCAGTTCATGTGCTGCATCACCTAAAAACTCCTGCATTTTCTCTCTTTGTGCCCGCTCTTGAGCTGCAGTACCAGAACGAGAGAGGAGTGAAGTTGCAATTGATGCAAGGATATTTGCAAAAATAATAAAAATTAAGAGTTTCCAGAGATTAATATCGAGAGAGCGATTTATATCAACTAGGGAAGCAACAATAATTAACATTTCCCCTTCAGGGATTGAGATAGTGCGAACTCGAAGATCAGGCCCATCTAGTTGTGTACCAATAGATTTATGCAAAATAGTTACTTCACCGCTAGGAGTTACAAAACCCAAAGTTAAATCAAGATTATTTTGCTCGATACTGAGCAGGGCAATACTGACTGCATCCAGCGGATTTACTTGAACATCACTTTCAATTTGATTAATTCGTTTATCAATAATTGCAATCTCACTGCGATATGTGCTCACGACAGCAAAGCCACCAATGAGAATAGAGAGGATCGAAGTAACAAGGGCGGTTGAGATGAGTTGCCTAGTTCTATTTTTCATGAAAACTATTTAGGCTCCTGGATTTGAAATCCCACACCGCGAACCGTCTTAATACCTTCAAAACCATCTCGGTGGAGTTTCTTGCGCAGATATGAAATATAAGTGTCTACGACTGTACTCTCAGATTCAAAAGTTATACCCCAAACCTCATCCAGCAGAAGATTTTTGCTGAGTACTCTGCCCTTCTTCTCCACCAGAATCTGTAACAATCGATACTCGGTCGGAGAAAGATCTACTTCTTCACCATTAAAAGTTACTAAGTGCTCATCATCATTGATTGAGATTGGACCGCATAAGAGCAGAGAAGGCATATCAACATTCTTTGTTGACCGACGTAAAATAGCTTTAATGCGCAAAATTAACTCTTCGATTCCAAAGGGCTTAATAACATAATCATCAGCACCAATTTTTAGGCCCCGCGTGATGTCGGCTTTGTCTTCACGTGCTGTGAGCATTAGCACCGGCGTAAAATCATTGGTACTGCGCAAGCGCTCAACCAATTCAAAGCCATCCATGAGTGGCATATTGATATCGATAACTAGGAGATCTGGCTTATGGGTTCGCAGTAGCGTTAACGCCGACATCCCATCAGTTGCTTCCACTGTCTCAAAGCCGGAAACACGCAAGGTGTCATTGAGGAGTGCTCGGACCCCTGGTTCGTCATCAACGATCATAATCAACTGCGCCATAGGAGCACTCTTGCATGATGGGGCGCTAAATCCAATAAATCTTCACCCCCAAAGGCATTTCACAGAAAAATCACAACAGATAGATGCATCATTTAGGCATGAGAATCAGAGGGTTGGCACTACTTGTTATGTCCCTGGTCCTCCTGTTTTCAACCTCCATGCATGCATCAGCTGATCCAACACCCTCCCCCTCTCCTGATCATAAAATGTTGATGAAGGAGTACAAATTAGAATTAGATCGATACCTAGCTTTGGTTGAAGCTCGAGAAAAAGCTCGAAATCGAATAAATCGAAAATTTATGCGTGTTGTTAATGTTGCAAACCGTGAGGCTCGCACGGCAATGAAGTTTGCTAAAACCGCTACCGACAAAAATGAAATACTTTCTGAACAAAGAATCGCTATAACTTCTGCCAGCGTTGCCCGTGATGCAGCGATAGCTGCGCTTGGTTCTCTTCCTGCCCCACCCATGAAATCAATAAAGTTAGTTGAATTAGAACTACTCAATAATGTGAAAAGTAAGAAATCTTCACCTTCTCCAACCCGGTAGAGAATTAACTGAACTTCGCCTTTTATCAAGAAAAATACATCAATTGATCCCTGATGTAGAGGCCGGTCCTAAGAGTTAAATCGTTATAAAAGCGAGACATATCTGACCTATGTTTCAGTCTTCTTGCATTGCTTGAGTTCATCACGGTCGTTTAAATTCATCACATGAACTCCTCACCGTGGTGGAAAGAAGCCACGATTTATCAGATCTATCCCCGCTCATTCTTTGATAGCGATGGCGATGGTGAGGGCGATCTACCTGGAGTCACCAGCAAGTTGGATTATGTAAAAAGCCTAGGTGTGGATGCACTCTGGCTGAGCCCTTTTTATACATCCCCAAATAGAGATGGCGGATATGACGTAGCTAATCCACGCGATGTTGATCCACGTTTTGGAAATTTAGAAGATGCTAAAGAACTAATTGTGCAGGCCCACAAGCGCGACCTACGAGTAATTGCCGATATCGTACCTAATCACTTCTCTGATCAACATGAATGGTTTCAAGCAGCTCTAAAATCTAACCCCGGTTCTAAAGAGCGTGATCGATTCCATTTCTATGATGCAAATGAAGATGGAACTCCCCCAAATAACTGGATCTCAATTTTTGGCGGCCCATCATGGACTCAAGTAGAAGATGGACAGTTCTATTTACACCTTTTTGATTCATCACAACCAGATTTGAATTGGGAAAACCCTGAAGTAAATGCCGATTTTGAAAAGACTTTGCGCTTTTGGATTGATTTAGGTGTAGATGGTTTCAGAGTTGATGTGGCCCATGGGTTGATAAAGGAAGATGTTTTAACGAACCACTTTGATCCACAAGGATTGAGTAACGCGTTACGCCTTGATGTTGCAATGGATTCTCAGAAGCGCAATGCGCTCTTGCTGACGGTGCCTTATTTTGATCGCCAAGGTGTGCATGAGATTTATAGAAAATGGCGCAAGCTCTTTGACTCATACGGTGATCGCGAGATCATGGCAGTTGCTGAGGCCTGGGTTCACCCTCCTGTGAATGCAACGCGTTATATTCGAACAGATGAACTTCATCAGGTCTTTAACTTTGATTTACTAACGGCCGAGTTTAATTCAGATGTTCTATTCGATCTGGTTGAACGATCAATATCGCTTAATGCAACAGTTAATGCCCTACCAACATGGGCCCTGAGCAATCATGATTCAACGCGTGTTGCTAGCCGGATAGGTGATGAACAAGCACGCGCTCTGGCACTTTTTGTATTTGGACTGCCTGGCTCTGCATATGTTTTTGCTGGTCAAGAATTAGGACTGCCTGATGGACAATTACAAGATTCAGATCGCCAAGACCCAACGTTTTTTAGAACCAATGGTGCGATTAAAGGCAGAGATGGCGCACGAGTGCCGCTTCCTTGGAGTGGAGACACAACACCTTTTGGATTTAGCACTGGAAAGCCATGGTTACCAATTTCACAGAGCTGGGAAGATTTAACTGTTGAGAATGAATTAGCTGATCCTAAGAGCTCATTACATTTGTATCGAAATGCACTAGAGCTACGCAAGGAATTCTTAGTTGGATCAGGTGGAATTACCTGGCTTGAATCTTCCCAACACGGCCACAAAAACGATTCTTTGCTCTCTTATCTCAGAGGATCTGTCACTGTGGTCATGAATCTTTCAGATTCTGCCAAAGAGTGTGATGCAACCGGCAAACTAATAATCGTTAGTGGAGGCATAGTAGATGCTCGTGATGGAAAAAAGGTGATTCCAGCACGTTCTAGTGCTTGGTTCTTAGCTTGACTGGCAGACTACGCCCATGGAATCGACATCGACCTGGATTATTACAATTGCTGTACTGGCGGCAATGATTCTCTTTGATCTAGGGATTGCAGTAATTCGACGCAATAAAAAAACTTCAATGCTCGAAGCATCTTTTTGGACATTTTTCTATATTGCAGCTGCACTGGTTTTTGGTGCCCTATTGCCTCATTGGGCAACTAATCAAGGCCAGAAAGAATTCTTTGCTGGTTGGCTCACAGAATATGCGTTGTCAGTAGATAACATCTTTGTTTTTATCATTATTTTAGCAAGCCTTAAAGTTCAAAAAGAGGCGCAGCAGTTAGTCCTCTTGCTAGGCATCATGCTCACAATTGCAATCCGTGGACTTCTAATCCCACTCGGTGCAGCCTTGATTTCCCGCTTTGCCAGTATCTTCTTTCTCTTTGGGATTTTCCTTATCTATACGGCTTGGCAGTTAGCAAAGGAGAATGAAGATGAGGAGTGGAAAGAAGGAAAAGTTGTTGCTCTGCTAAAAAAGCGTGGATTTAGTACCTTTGCAATTGCCTTAGTCGCCCTCGGACTCACTAACTTAGTCTTCTCTCTGGATTCAATTCCTGCGATTTTTGGCTTAACAAAAGACCCATACATTGTCACTACAGCTAATGTCTTTGCTCTTATGGGATTGCGCCAGCTCTATTTCTTACTTGAAGGCTTATTAGCCCGGTTGGTATTTCTGTCTAAGGGGCTCTCATTTATTCTGGGTTTCATAGGAACAAAAATGATCATGGAGGCTTTTCACGGTATTGGAATTGATGAAATTGCTGGTGTTCACATTCCAGAAATCGGATTGGAAGTTAGTTTAGGCGTCATCGTTGCAAGCTTGGTTATTACTACGGTAGCCAGCCTGACTGCAACTAGAAAAGATGGCAGTGAGATTGTTTAGATAATCTCTTTGTCTCTCAACGTTTCTCGATTGCGATCTTTGCTTTTTTCGTGAATTTTACGGATTTGAATATCAAAGATCTTCATTGCGCCATCAAAGGCAGCAAGATCATTGAATTCGCTCGCTTCGGCGCGAAGTAGTGGTCCTGAACCATGAGAAGTCACAATCACTCGGTGTGAGTGTTTACCTAGACGTGGATTGGCTTCATGGAGTATTTCTACTTCAACGCGGTCAATGACCACGCCAAAGCGCTCCATGGAATTTAATTTCTCTTCTACTATTTCTCTAAAATCTTCGGCAAGTTCGGCATTACGTGCATGAATTTGAATCTTCATGCTCATAAGGGTAGTACTAGAACCGCCAATGTCGCTACGAAAGCAAGCAGGAATGATTTGCCAAGAATCTTTAGCGCTGTGGCACGATCTGCTGCTCTGTCTTGTGGGTCACTCACGCCTGATAAATCTCCGAGTTTGCCGAAATTGAACGTGCCAGCAAAACCATAAGCAAGACAAAACTTACTGCGGGATTGAACATAACCCACGGCTGCCACCATTAGCGGCAAGAATATTCCTACTCGTGCACCGCGAGGTGCGCTCACAAAAATCATTGTTATCAAAGATGATAGTGAGAGGACTAAGCCGACAACTGCAACAAAGACTCTTCTGCGAATCTCTTTTTGTCCAATGTTGCATGTTCCTGCAACGTATGTTGAATCAGACATCTTCAAACTCATCTTCATCGACCCACGTAGATGCAGTGGAGTCCTCTTGATGTTCTATCCATGAAAGAAAGGAGCCCACGGCTCGAAAAGCCAACACGGCAACAGCTACTGCTGCAATGACTCGGCGGAAGGCTTTGACCATAGGATAAAAATACTCTCTATTGCACTTTCCCGCGCTAGATAGAGTTGAGGGCCCTAGATATGTCGTCCCAAATATCATCAACGTGCTCACAGCCCACCGATAAACGAATGAGCTGCTCTGGAACTGTTGGACTTTCAATTGGCCAGCGTCGCCTGCGCTCCCACAGCGATTCAACACCACCTAAAGATGTGGCATGGGCAATCAACGTTGATGATTCGCATACTTTTTGGGTCTGTTCTGCAGTTCCATCAACTTCAAAAGAAACAATGGCACCAAAACCTGGGTAGCGAACCCGAGTGATCTTCTGGTGGCTCTCAAGTCGTTGGACTAACTCCTTAGCGCTTTCTTGTGATTTATTAAAGCGAAGCGGGAATGTGCGAAGTCCACGCAGTGCTAGCCAAGCCTCAAATGGTCCTGGGATAGATCCATTAAAACTGCGTGAATCGTGCAAGCGCTTATAGAGAGCTGGATCATTTGTAGAAAGCGAACCCATCAAAACATCGCTATGACCAGATAGGAACTTGGTGACAGAGTGCATCACTATGTCAGCACCCATTGCTAAAGGATTTTGCACAAGTGGAGTTGCAAAAGTATTATCCACTGCCACGCCAATTCCCAATTTCTTAGCTGCAGCGATTAACTTTTCAAGATCAGCAACGTCTAGACATGGATTAGTAGGTGACTCAAGCCAGATGAGTGCAGCACCATTCATTGCATCAATTACTTCTTGCGTGTTTACAACATCTACAAATCTAACTTCTAAACGACCACTTGCATGAAAAGAATTTAGCAAACTCATAACACCGCTATAGCCCTGGTTAGAGGCAATAATTGGCGCACCCATGGGAAGAATTGAAAAGACCGCACTTATCGCTGCCATGCCAGAAGAAAATGCAAGAGTTTGCCCCCCCTCTAACTCACTTATTGCTTCTTCTAAAGATGTCCATGTTTGGTTTCCGTAACGCCCATAACCAATAGGACCACCTGAATGAAAAGTTGAAGTTAAATCAATTGAAGGATTAAGTGGTGCATCGGGCATGACTGGTGGACGTCCTGCAGTGATCGCGCTGGTTTCAATTTTTTTACTCATCTGCTCATCCTATGCTGATGCTTCCAGCACTGCCATTGCAGCGTTGTGGCCGGGAATACCGCTTACGCCTCCACCACGAATTGCTCCTGCTCCGCAGATAAAGATGCGGGGATCATCGGTTTCCACGCCCCAGCGCATTTCCTGGTTATCTTCACGGAAAGGAAAACTCAAATCCTTATGGAAGATATTGCCGCGAGGCAGACCGACATCGCCCTCAATATCTAAAGGAGACTTAACTTCAATAGCAGCAATGACATTTTCAATTGGCTCAACTAAATATTGGTTAAGTGAAGCTAGTGCAGCTTTGAGTGCTGCAGCTTTTGCGCCTTCATTGTCAGCATCAAAGAGGGCAGCTGGGGTGTGTAAACCAAAGAGTGTAAGAGTTTGATATCCCGCTTCTTGCAGCTCGGTACTAAGAATGGATGGATCAGTGAGCGTGTGACAGTACATTTCAATAGGAAGCATTCCTGGCATATTTCCAGCTTTTGCATCCAGATAAGTTGATTCACACTCGGCAAAAGATTCATAGGCGTGAAATGTTCCGGCAAAAGCCAATCGTGGATCTATTCCAGATTTTAATTGAGGTAAGGACTTCAGTAAAATATTAATCTTCATCTGCGAGCCTTCAAGACTGGCAGGTGGAGTTTTTCCTCGAAGTCGAGCTAAAACTTGTGGAGCAGCATTACTTAAAATATAACTAGAGTTAATTGATGTGCCATCTGCAAGTGTAAGAGTTGCATTATCAGCAGTTGTACTAACTGATGAAACTCTTGAATTAACTTTAATCTCCACACCAGCCGCAGTTGCAACACGTACTAACTCTTTAACCAAGGCTCCCATTCCACCCCTTGGAACTTTCCACTCACCGGTACCATTTCCAATTAAGTGATACAAGAAGCAGATGTTTGCTTGCATTTTATGTGCTGAAGAAAATGTTCCAATTAAAGCATCGGTTAGAATTACTCCACGAACTAAATCGTCTTTAAAGCGCGCCTCAATTACTTCACCGATCGGGCGCTCCATCAAGTAATCCCACACTTCTGGCATATTGATCTCTGCTTTTAACTCACTACGGTTCTTTAACGGGTGAAGCATAGAGGGAGCAATTTTGACGGCGAACTCTGCAATTTCATTATAAAAATCCTGCCAGGCTGCCCACTCTGCACCAGTTGGATCTAATTCATTGAAAGAATTTTCAGTTTCTTTATCCCACTCACGCGCCACATACAGCCCTGAATCCTTGCCATTTCGAGAGTAAGGCGTGTAACTAGAAACAGTACGTGAAATGCGTTCAAAATTTAAGTCTAGATCACTCGCAATCTGATCTGGCAGTAGTGAAATCAAATACGAGTAACGAGAGAGCATGGCATCGTATTGGGGAAATGCTCGAACACTCGTCGTTGCACCGCCTACTTCTGCATTAGCCTCAAGAATAACTACCGATTTACCGGCTTTAGCTAAATATGTTGCTGCAACAAGGCCGTTATGGCCGCCACCAATAATTGCAACGTCATAGTTTGTCACTATAAAGATTTCACAATTCGATCTATTGCCTCCGTCAGAATTGTTGGGCTAGTCGCATAATTTAAACGCACGAACTGTGAGCTTTGTGCCCCGTATAAATGTCCAGCGTTAAAGGCAACCTTGCCGCGCTCTAATAGAGTTTGAGCAGGGTTCTCACCTAGATTAAGTGCGCTTAAATCCAGCCAAGCAACGTAGCTGGACTGTGGCAAATGTGTCTTAACTGAAGGAAGTTTGGCGCTGAGCAGATCGCGCACCATCAAAGAATTCTCTTCCAATGTATTAATGACTGAATCCAGCCAGACTCCACCATCTTTGAAAGCTGCTGCAGATGCAAATGCACCAAGAATTGAAGATCGAAATTTAACAGCTGGCGGCATTAATTTTAGAACTTCATCAATGGCATCATTTTGCGAAATAATTAAAGCTGATTTTAGTCCGGCAATATTCCAGCCTTTAGAGGCAGAATTTAGAGCAACACCCACTTCTCGTGCAGTTTCGCTTATGGCCAAGAATGGGACAAACTCATGTGATTTAAAGACTAAAGGTGAATGAATCTCATCGCTGATTACGATGACACCATATTTTTTGGCCATATCTGCAATTCGAGTCAGCTCTGCACGTGAATAAATTCGACCCAACGGATTGTGGGGAGAACACAGAAGATGAACTTTTATACCGGAGGCATATGCTTTTTCAACTTCATCTAGATCTAAGCTCCAAGGATTAACATCATCGTTTTGGGAACCGGAGTTCACAAATGGAATATCCACTTTTTCTAACTTAACTTCATCTATCCAATTATAGAAGTTTTGATACACCGGTGAGTTAATGAGTATGCGATCACCTGGCGCTGTAAAGACGCGCAAAACCTCAACGCAGCCAACTCCAACATCTGCTGCAATTCTTACCTGTGACTTATCTATTTCCCAGCCCCAACGCTTGGCGCAAAATTCTGCAAAGCCGTCAGCTAACTCAGGAACTGGGCCTAAATACCCAAGATCTGAGCGAGTCACCATCTCAAGTAAAACATCACGAATTGGCTGAGCTATTGGAAAGTCCATCTCCATAACTGGCAAAGGCAGAACATCTGCTGCAAATCCTCGCCATTTCTCAGAGCTACGGGTAAGAAGTTCACTAAGCGCAGGCGCAATAACTTTGTTATCAGACATGACGGCAAGGTTACCCTGCCCCACTCATTTAGTGAAAGAGGCTATAACTAAGCCTCTTTCGGGCTAATTCGACGCGTTGAATTTCGCACGACCAATGTTGTTGGCAGTACGAGTGAAGGTGGATCAATATTTGGTTTGCGCAATCTCTCCATAATCGACCAGGCCGCCATTTCACCCATGAGTTGCACGGGTTGTTCAATAGTTGTGAGCTCTGAAAACTCTGCCATCTCATGGCCATCAAAACCAACAATAGAAATATCATCTGGAGCTTTTAATCCATGTCGACGTAGTGCTTGCATAGCCCCCATGGCCATCTCATCAGATTCACAAAAAATGGCTGTTGGTCGGTTAGGGCGAGCTAATAAATCATCCATTGCGCGGGCAGCAGTATGCATTGTGAAATCACCATGGACTTCACGCTGAGGTAACCACTCCAGGCCGTTTTCTGCTAACACTTGCATGAAACCTTTGCGGCGATCTTGTGGAACGCTGAAATTAAATGGATCATCAGGACGCCCTGACATTAATCCGATTTTCTTGTGTCCTTGATTGACTAAATGTTGAGTTGCAGAACGAGAACCCGCAATATCATCAATTTTTACAGAAGCACATTTTTCATGCTCCATACCAATCAAGGCAATTGGAATACCAAGGCTAAGCATGGAATCAAATTCCTCAGCTGTTGGTGGCAAGCTGATAACAATGAGTGCGTCAACACGGCCCTTGAGTAACTGGTGTTGAAATAACCTTTCTCGGCCTTTCATTTGACTGAAGTTATAGAGAAGAAGATCTAGACCTGCTTCGCGTAATGCTTGCTCGGCTCCGCTAATTACTTGTGAGAAATACCAGCGTGAAATATAAGGTGCGACAACTCCAACGCTATTTGTTCGTCCAAAGGCGGTATTACCTTTGATAGGTGTGAGCGGATAGTTTAATTTCTCGGCAGCTGCAATAATCTTTAATCGAGTGGAGTCATTTACATGGTGAAGGCCGCGAAGGGCTCGTGAAACAGTTGCCGTGGAGACTCCGGCTTCCTCTGCAACTTCCTTAATTCCAGCCATTGAGCGCCCCCACACACACTGTAAAAACCTGCAAATAATTCCGCAAGAGACTGCAAACTAGGGCATCAGCACTGCAAATGGCAATAGTTTGAATCAAATTAGCGCTAAATTGGTGGTTATGAGTAATCAAATCGAAACCCAGATTGATGTGTCCCTGACAGAGCGAAATCGCCTCACCGCACTATTTCGCATCATCCTTATCCTTCCAATGGCTATCTTTGTCGCATCATTTGCACCGCAACAATTTGATTCTGGCAACATGTCATGGGTAGCAGGATTTTTTGTTCTGCCCGTAGCTCTGTCCATAGTTTTCCGCCAGGCATACCCATCATATTTGTTAGCTTTCAATGAAGCCTTCCTTTCTCTCTCATCGCGTGTTGATGCATATCTGCTCGTACTTACTGATGAATATCCTTCATTGGAAGAAAATGATGTTGTGAGTGTGACTTTCCCAGAAGTAGATCCAAAATCCCTTAACCGATACCTGCCTCTTGTGAAGTGGTTCTTAGCAATTCCTCTTTATGTAGTTGGTTTCATTTATGCCATCTATGCCTTCTTCCTCACAATCTTTGCTTGGGTAAGTGTTGTCCTTACTGGTAATTACCCTGAGTGGTGTGCAGAAGGTGTAGTGGGAACTATTGCCTATTGGAACCGTATTGTCGGTTATGCACTCATCATGGTTACCGACGAATATCCACGTTTCTCCCTCTAATTTATGACGGTCCACTCTGCGCAAAAAATGCGACGCATTGTTGCAGAAGTCGCAGAGATGGATCGCAAGTTTGCACCGCTGATTGATCGCCGACCGCTGTGCACAATTGGTCGCAACCTTCCAAAGCAGTCTCATTTTGAATCCTTAGTAAGTTCAGTTATCTCTCAGCAGTTAGCCGTAAAGGCCGCAGAGACAATTCATGGGCGCTTGGTTGATCTGTGTAAGGGAACGATTAACGCTAAGAAGTTAATCACACTCGATGACGTTTCCTTGCGAGAAATAGGTGTTTCAGGTGCAAAAGCCCGCACAATAAAGGGGTTAGCTAGCGCAGTTGTTGATAAAACAATTCCTATAGATTCCATTGATGAAATCCATAATGACCAAGAGATCTATGACAAATTAATTTCTCTATGGGGTATTGGCCGTTGGACTGTTGAGATGTTCATGATGTTTCAATTGGGGCGCTTAGATGTGTGGCCTACAGGAGACTTAGCGGTGCGCCGAGGTTGGGACATCATCCATAAAAACAAAGAAGAAACTGTGGCTAAAGCTTTAGATCTCAAGGGTGAAAAATTACATCCATATCGAAGTGTTGTTGCGTGGTACTGCTATCAGGCAGTCCATGAAAGCCGGGGCTTGGACTACTAAATATCCTCAAGGATCAATGAGACTGAGTTAATACACCAGCGCTCATCTGTTGGAACGTCATAACCCTCACCTTTAAAGATATGGCCTAGGTGTGAACCACAGGCTGCGCATCTGACTTCAGTTCGCACTCGTGGAAATAATGAACGATCTTCAATGAGCTCGACTGCATCATCAGCGGTTGGCGCATAGAAAGAAGGCCACCCGCACCCTGAGTGAAACTTTGTTTCACTGCGGAAAAGTTGGGCACTACACGCTTTGCACTTATAGACACCCACCTTGTCGGTGTCGGTGTATTCACCAGTAAATGGTCGCTCAGTTGCAGCGTTTCGCAGTACATCATAGGAAAGTGAATCTAGCTTGTCCTTAAGGGCTGCTTCATCTATTGAAATAGGATAATTTTTCTCGCTCATGCATTAATTCCTGCACTGGGATAGGCAACCCCTGTGCTGGAGTGGCAGTCATATCCGTTGGGGTTTTTCTGCAAATACTTTTGGTGATATTCCTCAGCTAAGAAGTACTCAATTCCTTCAGCGCTCTTAATCTCAGTGACAATCTCATCTAAGCCTGCAGAAGTCAAAACGTTTTGATAAGCATTTCGAGAATCTACTGCAGTCATATATTGCTCAGGAGTAGTTGTGAAGATAGCGCTTCGGTACTGCGTTCCGATATCTCCACCTTGTTGATTTAAAGAGGTTGGATCATGCATTGTCCAAAACTCTTCCAGCAATCTCTGATAACTCACTTGTGACTCTTCGAATGTAATTGCAACCATTTCAGCATGACCAGTAACACCGGTGCACACTTGTTCATATGATGGGTTTGCTCCTGTGCCACCCATGTATCCAACAGAAGTTTCTTTCACGCCATCCATCTGCCAAAAACGGCGCTCAGCACCCCAAAAGCAACCTGTTGCAAAATATGCAATTGAACTCATAGCGCTCATTCTGACAGTATCGCGAGATAACTGCACCCGCTGATAACCTAGGCATGCTCATGAGCCCCCGTAGCTCAGGGGATAGAGCACCGCCCTCCGGAGGCGGGTGCACAGGTTCGATTCCTGTCGGGGGCACTCACTTGACGCATATCACCCTAATTTTCTCAATCTTTTTCAATTCATCCTTGTTTATCACTGCCTGACAAGGGAGAATGACCTTCTTGCGCCACATCGATGTGCGTATATCCACCGAAAGAATTTACGTGATTTGGGTATGCCTAAATCTTTTATATGAAGGGGGCATCCCATGGATTGGCGACATCAATCAGCCTGCCGTGATGAAGATCCTGAGCTTTTCTTCCCAGTTGGAAATACTGGACCTGCAATTACTCAAATCGAAGAAGCTAAAAAGGTTTGTAACCGTTGCATCGTTAAAGAACCATGTCTTGCTTGGGCGCTAGAGAGCGGACAAGATGCTGGAGTTTGGGGCGGGCTTTCAGAAGATGAACGTCGTGCACTTAAGCGTAGAGCTGCACGTAATCGTGCGCGTTTAATGGAGCAGCAAAACCAATTCTAAAGTGGGAAGCGCAAGTTTGCTTGCGTGCCTGAATCAGTAGATTCTAATTTCAACACACCTTTGAGTTCATTTTCTGTCAACGTTCTAACAATCTGAAGTCCTAGATTTGAAGATGTTGCTAAGTCAAAATCTTTAGGTAAGCCAACTCCATCGTCAGTAATATTAATAACACACTCATTGCTATATCGAGATAATTCAATCGAGAGAACAGAGCCTTGCTCGGCCAAGCCATGTTCTAGGGCGTTGTGCATTAACTCTGTGACAACAAGTGAGAGCGGAGTTGCAAGCCTAGACTCAAGTGATCCAAGTTCACCTTTTCTCTCAATTCGCAACTCTCCCATTCGAGGACTTAGTTCAAGTGCATGAGTTATCAAACTTGTAAGAACTTCATCAAAGGCAACTGTGTTTTCACTACTTGTTGAAAGCGTGTCATGAACAAGTGCAATGGAGGCAATGCGACGCACTGCTTCATTAAGGGCCGAAGACGCACTTGGATCTTCGATTCTGCGAGCTTGCAAGCGAAGAAGGGCTGAAACAGTCTGAAGGTTGTTTTTAACACGGTGGTGGATTTCCCGAATAGTTGCGTCCTTGGTAACAAGGGCCCTGTCTCGTCTGCGAAGTTCGGTCACATTTTGCAATAAAACTATGGCACCGATTCGATCTTCCCCTTGCAACAATGGAAGCACTAGCAGGTCAATAGTTGCTCCCTGATTATCAATATCAACGCGTCGCAATGTCTTTCCATTAAGACGTGTGCGAATTCCTTCTTCATGGGGATTGGGAGAATTTTTAGCTACTGCTTCGGCGACTTCTCCTAATTTGTTATTTTCAATCTCACTTTTCCATCCCATTCGGCTAAATGCAGATCGAGCATTGGGACTTGCATATGAAATAACACCATTCACATCCAGGCGAATCAGGCCATCTCCCACACGTGGTACTGGCTCAAAAAGTGAACCCGCATCTGAGTAAGGAAACGAACCTTGGGCCACCATTCGATAAAGGCTGTGCGCAATCTCGCGATAATTTAATTCAAGGCGACTAGGTGAGCGCATTAAATCGGCATTGCGGTGTCGAGTAATAACGGCTATAACTTGACCACCAAAAAGAACAGGAACTGCTTCTTCTTTAATCATTAGTTCGCCGACTTGTTCAGCCTCTGAATCGCGAACTATCTCAGCACTTGATAGCGCAGAATCAATTCTTGGACGGCTCCCCCACATTACTTCATCACCAATTACATCATTAGTGAAAACCGTTGCCGCAGTTGTTGGACGAATATGTGCCACAGCCACATGTCCCGTTGGCCACATCTTCATATCTTTTCGAATAGGAACCCAAAGAATCAGATCTGCAAAAGAGAGGTCTGCGAGCAATTGCCAATCAGCAACCAGTTCACGCAGCTTTTGGGCCTGATCAATTGTTACCGAGCTGCGGCTATGGATTAATGTCTCAAACTGGGGCATGTTACTTCCACTCCCCTAAGTTTATTCCAATTTCTTGGGTTGCAAACCAGATAAGTTCTTCTTCATCAGGAAAGAGAAGGAGTGCACATTGAACTTGTTCCCATGTGATTGGCGAGTTTAAGGTGACTGAATTTTCATTGACTGTATTTATCTGCTTGTCTTCTAACTCAATAGCCAAAACAATTCCAGGTGCTTTATCTGATGAACGCAGTTCAATAGCGGCTTGTGCTGCCTCAAGAGATAAGAGATATTCAATCTCTTCATCATCTAAATCTTCATTTTCACCGACATAAAAAGGTGTCGGGGCCAAAATTGATTCAAGGATTTTACTTCCAGAATTGAGGAAGGCCACAAGCTCATCATGAGATATTGGAAGATAGGCTCGCATGCCTTAATAGTATTAGAAGTTAGCGCTTGAGCTCACTGGCCATTGTTGCAATTGATTTACGCAGTGCAGAGCGCATATTGACCTCTATGAGTGTGGATTTTTCCTCCAGGGCCTTGGATGCTGCCCGAAGATCACGGCTAATGACTCGAACACACAATGGTCTCAATCGTGTAGTAATTGCCAAGAATTGGGCTTCTTCATCAGCACCTTTCTTACCTTGAGATCGCATGTTGAGTGTGAAGCTAAGTGCAGATCTAATCGAAGTTTTTTCAAGCAGGCCACAAACCTGTTCTAACCGATGAATTCCAAGTAGATCTGGGCGAGCAATAACCATTAACTCATCACCCTGGTCACAACTCCAAGTGGTCATAGTTGATGTCCACCGTCTATCTGTTAATCGATTAGAAAGACCTGATATCGATCCCAAATCAATAACAATGTTGTCAAAACTCTGCGTTGCACTCTCCATCAACTGATCAATAGTTCCAGCCTCTTGCTGAGTAATCTCAGCAATTGCTAGTTGAGGAGCAATCGTTCGCCATCCTGACTCAGACTGTACATTTCGAATTGCAATGAGGGCAGCAATAGATGGTGCTCTAAAATTTGCATCTATAAGCAGCGTTGATTTACCTAAGACGCTCAACTCCATAGCCAGATTGAGGGCGATAGTTGAGCACCCTGTGTCACTGCCTGCAGATCCAATTGCTATGACGTGAGCTTTGCGGTTGGCGCGACTTACCTGACTTACTTGGCGCAACATTGGTGCGCGAACAAACCCTCGCACAATACTCACAAGGTCAGTGGCAGTTGCTGGATTTGGATGCAAGTCTACAAACCCTGGGTTAGTTTTTGATGAAAATCCAACTATTTGTTTGACTTTTGTAGTTAAGTGCGCCACTACATCATTGGTAATTCCTGGTAGATCTGGCGAATAGATAAGAAGTGAGCAGGCAGCTTGTTCTGGATTACTAATGCAATACCTCTCAAGTGCTTCAGTATCAATAGCCCTGAAAACGACACTCCATCCCTGGGCAAAGAGAGTTCCAGAAACAAAGCCTTCGAACTGGGCATCTGATATGGCCGTGATTACAACTGGCAATTCTTGGCTAGACATTCGAACTAATCACCACCAGGCGACCAGAAGTTGTGGCAGATAAAAGGCGAAGCACCTGCGTTTGTTCCACTGAAACTGTTATCGCTGCGTCTGTGCCAAAGTTCTTACTCTTCGCATCAGCACTGATGATTGGAACGCTGCCAAGAATAAGAATTGGATCCTGGGGAGCTTCACCATTAAGGCTATCTATTACCCAATAGATATCTACTAATGCTCCAACATAGATTCCAGCAGCAAGGTCAACAGATCGAATACTCAGTGGAACAGCGCTACTGGCCATTGTCTTGGCTGTGGAACTCACCGAGTTGATGGCCATAACTTCCCCCGCATCGACATTCTTTATGACTACTTGTCCTAGCGGATCTAAATCTTTTGATAGATAAATCATGGAACTTGCTGATAGATCCAAATCCATAAGCGAAAGATCTCCAGTTGAGATTTGATGTCCACTCTGCAAGTCAATATTTGCAACCCAATACTGCGTCGTCGATTGGGAAAAACTGGCCAAAAAGAAGGCTGAAATAAAGGAAGCAATAATGAGGGAGATTGCTAATGGCATTCTGGATCGACTACTTGAAGGTGGTTTTCTCATGAGTGCACCCAATTGCATTGACAGACAATGACGCCATCCTTATCCACACTCATCCTTTGTGATGAGAAGAATTCAACCCAATGGTTGACCACAAAACCTGTGAAAAGTTAAAGCCTTCACTCATGACAACCAACCCAGTAACTGAAGAGATTTCGATAAGTAGTTTTCGCATAGAGAAGCTAGTAAGTGCAACAAATATCGACTGGCAGCATCCGCTACTAGAAATCTTCCGACCTCAGCCACTGACTACACAATTCAAACCCAGCAAACTCTATTTAGTTCCATCTCGATTTGATGATGAGTTTGATCCAGATTTTGCCCCTGAACCCACTTCTGCAAGAGATCTCCCTGAACTCGGAGTTTGGACAGAGCGCTTTGCCCATTCAATTGTTGAAATTTGGGCGGGACGGCGCTCACCCAGGCAAGTTGAATCTTTGTGTCATCACAGAATCTTCTCTGACTTAGTCCGACAAGCAGGCACACAGAAAGAGATTGGCCACCTTCGTAAGATCCATATTCAGGAACCGTTAGATGGAATTTGTGAAGCAACAATCACTATTCGATTTGAGGATCGATTACGTGTGATGCTTGTTAGGTTCGAAGGCATTGATAAGCGGTGGTTGTGTACTGCCCTTAACTTGCTTTAAGCACCGCCATGACAACGCTTATATTTCTTACCTGAGCCACATGGACATTGTGCATTACGCGAAACATCTCCAGTAGTTTTCACACCAGATTCATCTGCAGTTGTATATTGAAGACCACTCGAAGACAATGGCTTAGCTTCAAGGCCTGCACCACTTACTTCCTTGCTTGAGGCTTCAACAGTTACTTCGATATTGAAGAGGAATCCTGCTATCTCTTCCTTGATTGCATCCATCATCGCTGAGAACAAATCAAAGCCTTCGCGTTGATATTCAACGAGTGGATCACGCTGAGCCATAGCTCGGAGGCCAATTCCCTCTTGCAGATAATCCATCTCATAAAGATGCTCGCGCCATTTACGATCTAGAACAGAGAGCAAAACCTTGCGCTCTAATTCACGCATCACTTCTGAAGCAAGTGACTCTTCACGCTTTGCATAAGCTGCTTGGCAATCTTGAATTACTGCAGCAGTTAAGAACTCTGCATCTAATCCATTTCGTGAACCAACTCGGGCAACAAGTTCATCAATAGTAAATGAGATTGGGTAAATGGTTTTAAGTGCATTCCATAGAGTATCTAGATCCCAATCCTCTGAATAACCTTCTGAGGTAGCCATGCTGACGTAGGCAGTCAAGGTGTCACTAACGAAAGTCGCCACCTGATCCTTAATATCAGCACCTTCTAGAACCATCCGGCGCTCACCATAAACAACTTGGCGCTGGCGATTCATTACATCGTCATACTTCAAAACATTTTTACGCATTTCAAAGTTCTGAGATTCAACCTGTGTCTGCGCTGAGCGAATAGCGTTACTGACCATTTTAGATTCAATTGGGGCATCTTCGGGGATACCTGCGGCCGTTAAGAAGCGCTCAACCATTCCTGAGTTAAATCGACGCATGAGTTCATCTTGAAGTGAGAGATAGAAACGTGATTCACCAGGATCGCCTTGACGACCAGAACGACCACGCAGCTGATTATCAATGCGTCGAGATTCATGTCGCTCGGTTCCTAAAACATAAAGTCCACCAAGAGCAATTACTTCTTCATGACCTAGTGCAACGGCTTCCTTTTGGCGAGTAATTTCATCTGGCCACGCTTTTTCATATTGCTCTGCATCATCAACTGGAGAAAGGCCTCGCCGTTGTAATTCGAAATCTGCCATGAACTCAGGGTTTCCACCGAGCATGATGTCAGTGCCGCGACCAGCCATATTTGTTGCAACGGTTACTGCGCCTCTAACACCTGCGCGAGCGATAATTGCTGCTTCGCGCTCGTGGTGCTTAGCGTTAAGAACCTCATGTGGAACTCCGGCTTTGCGAAGAAAACTAGATAGTTCTTCTGATTTTTCAACACTGACAGTTCCAACTAGAACTGGTTGACCCTTGCGATATTTTTCAGCAATATCAGCCGTAACTGCGATGAATTTGCCAGCCTCAGATTTATAAACAAGGTCAGGTTGATCAATACGAACCATTCCGCGATTAGTTGGAATTGGCACAACACCCAGCTTATAAATCTGATGAAATTCAGAGGCCTCAGTCATAGCTGTACCAGTCATACCTGAGAGCTTGTCGTAAAGACGGAAATAGTTCTGTAATGTAATAGTTGCAAGAGTTTGGTTTTCATCCTTGATTTCAATGCGCTCTTTTGCTTCTAGCGCTTGATGTAAACCCTCGCTATAGCGACGTCCAGCCAACATACGACCGGTGTGCTCATCAACGATGAGAAGTTCACCATTCATGACTACATAATCTTTATCACGCTTAAAGAGCTCTTTTGCCCGCACTGCGTTATTGAGGTAACCAATCATTGGGGTATTGGCAGCCTCATAAAGGTTTCCGATTTGTAGAAGCTCTTCAACTTTTGTTACACCATCTTCAAGGATTCCAATGGTGCGCTTCTTTTCATCAACTTCATAATGAACATCGCGCTGCAATTTGCCTACAAGGTTTGCAAACTCCATGTACCACTTCGTGGCTTTATCAGCTGGTCCACTAATGATTAATGGGGTACGAGCTTCATCAATTAAAATAGAGTCAACTTCATCGACAACAGCGAAGAAATGATCACGTTGCACGCACTCTTCAAGGGTCCATGCCATATTGTCACGTAAATAATCAAAACCAAATTCATTATTTGTTCCATATGTAATATCAGCTAGGTATGCCTCACGTCGCTCTGCAGGAGTCATATTGGCCAAAATTACGCCGACCTTTAATCCCAGGAAGCGGTGAATACGTCCCATCCATTCACTGTCGCGCTCTGCTAAATAATCATTTGTTGTAACAACGTGAACTCCACGGTCAGCAAGTGCATTTAAATAAGATGGCAAAGTTGCAACTAAAGTCTTTCCTTCACCAGTTCGCATTTCTGCGATATTGCCTTTATGAAGTGCGGCCCCACCCATAATTTGAACATCGTAATGTCGCTGCCCCAGGGTTCGCTTTGCAGCTTCACGCACGACAGCAAATGCTTCTGGCATCAAATCATCTAGAGATTCACCATTAGAAAAGCGCTCTTTGAACAGTTCGGTTTGTGAGCGAAGCTCTGAATCTGACATTGCAACAATGCGAGATTCATGTCCATTAACGACAACAACAATCTTGCTCAGCTCCCGAAGGATGCGACCTTCACCTGCACGCATAAGCCTGTCAAAAAACGCTGGCATCAATGCAACCTTTCAAAGCTCATGAACTGATCAAATCTCTCGTACCAGTCTCCTATCTTAGAGGTTGGGCCACACAAGCGGTAACCGAGCCTAAGACCGCAAATCCATGTGAATTCAGGGCTCTGGCAGCCTCAGAGACTGTGGCCCCTGTAGTGACAACATCATCAATGAGAATTAAGTCACCCCGAGGATAAATATTCTCGGCTATTCCAAAAGCTCCACGCATATTATTGAGCCTTGCCTTTGCATTAAGGGTGCTCTGATCTTTGACCTTCCGAAGAATTGTCAAAGCTGGAACTATAGGTATGGAAGTTCTCGCAGAAATTTCATTACAAATGTCGGGAATAAAACTTCTACCTCTTCTTCGCTTATTTATCGCCGATGAGGGAATCGGAACTAACCGCACATTATATTTATCAAAATTAGCCCTACTGAGAACATGAACAATGGCCTCAATGATTAACTCATCAGCCCCTTTTAAACCATGCTCTTTAGCTGCCAAGATAATCTTGCTTGCAGTTGGAGAATATAGAACTGCTGAATTTACTTGTAACCCTTGAATGTGCGTGAGGTAGTAGTGAGGATGCCATTCTCTACGGCAATTTGAGCAAATAGAAATTCCAATAGCATTACATCCATAACATCTAGTTGGAAAGAGCAGCTGGCTCAGCTCTGAAAAAACTTGCACAATGGCAAGTTACCGTGAAAAGAATTCAGGCTAACGTGCTTGTGGACACTAGACGTGTACATCATCTGGTATTAATTTAATCAAGCGTGATTCAATTCCTTGTCGAGTTTGACGTGGCAGTGTTAATACAAAATGAGCGCCTTTACCAAGTCTTCCCCATGCTTCGAGCTCTCCATTATGCAAACGAGCATCTTCTAGTGCAATTGAAAGTCCCAAACCAGTGCCACCACGTGTTCTTGCTCGTGAAGGATCAGCGCGCCAGAACCGATCAAATACTCGGGTAAGGGCGTTTTCATCTAAACCAATTCCATGATCTCTCACACCAACTGCCACATCATGCTCACTTGCCACAATTGTGACTGCCACAGGCTTTTCTTCAGCATGATCGATGGCATTTGAGAACAAGTTACGTAGGATGCGCTCAACTCTTCTAATATCTGCTTTCACAGTAATACTCTCGGCAATGCAGTAAATGCGAAGATCTGTAGATCGCTCTCGGGCCACGAGCTCCAAGTCCTGTGCACATCGATTAGCTAACAAAACAATGTCGAAGTCAACGGCTTCAATGACAGCAACTTCGGCATCAAATCGGCTTACTTCAAGTAAATCCTCAAGTAAGCGTTCAAAGCGATCTAGCTGGGCGACTAAGAGTTCAGTACTTCTAGTAACCACTGGGTTAAAACTATCGCGTGAAGCGTTAATTACTTCAGAGGCCATTCGAAGAGTCGTCAGCGGTGTACGAAGTTCATGAGAAACATCTGAAACAAAGCGTTGCTGTACCCGAGAAAGGTTTTCTAGACGCGCAATCTGTTTCTCTAATGACTCTGCCATTTCATTAAAAGCAGTTCCCAAAGTGGCGATTTCATCTTGTGAGACTACTTTCATACGTTGGCGAAAATCTCCAGATGTAAACTGAGTTGCAATCGCGGCCGCCTCCCGAACGGGTCGAACAACTTGGCGAACTACTAGCCAAACAATTAATGCAATCAATAGAACCAAGACCAAGCCTGTTAATAGCAAAAGACGTTGAATCAAATCTAATGTTGCATTTTGGTTAGCCAATGAAAAGAGCATATACATCTCATACTGGCCAGCCCCAGGGATCTGAACTTTTTGACCAAAAGCTAGACCAGGAATTCTTAAGCCACCTGCGTATTGGATAGTGATATTGGAAGAAACTAAATCTGGATTTTTTCGTACACGCTTACTTAAATTCTCAAGAATTGATACCGGATCAACTTGATTAGAGGTAATTTCATAATTTTGAATGCGACTGTTGCCAGGGCTGCGAATGAAGACAACTTCTCTGGTATTCTCATTCGAAGTAAGTGAAGTAGCAGAGCTAATGATGTCGTTGATAACTTTAAACACAGCAGCCTCTTCTTCGCCTTCAGCCAGTAGAAAGCGATATTCAGCTGAAAATATTGTTGAACGGGCTTCAATACGCGAAGATTCCAGATTTACTTTCTTAATTCCGGTGGCTAGCTGTGAGTTGAGAGCAGAGCCAGTCAGGTATACAACGCCTAGGGAAAGCAGAACAGTTGAGATAATCACTCTAGTTGCAAGTGAATTACGAAAGTGTAAGAAGATACGGTTCATATCTTAGGAACCGCCCATCACTCCAGCTTTATAACCAACTCCGCGCACAGTAACCACAATCTCAGGTCGCTCTGGATCATGTTCGATCTTGGAGCGAAGACGTTGAACGTGGACATTTACAAGGCGCGTATCAGTGGAATGGCGATAGCCCCATACTTCACTGAGCAACGCATCACGCGTAAATACTCGTCCAGGCTCTTTAGCAAGTGCTACTAATAAATCAAACTCTAATCGAGTCAATGAAATCTGTTTGCCTGCCCGCAAAACTTGATGGGCTTGAACATCAATGGCTAAGTCGCCAATAGTTAATAGGCCAGCAATATCAACATTTGTTCGGCGCAAGCGAGTGCGAATACGGGCAATTAACTCTGATGGATGTCTAAATGGCTTAAGCATGTAATCATCTGCGCCAGCTTCAAGCCCACGTACAACATCGTGTGAATCACCCTTTGCCGTCAACATAATGATTGGAACCATTGATTCCGCACGAATCAATTTACACACTTCAATTCCATCGAGTCCAGGCAACATAACATCCAACAGAACTAAATCTGGTGGATTGTTACGAAATACATCAAGAACTTCATCCCCGCGACTTACGAGGTCTACATCAATGCCTGCACCGGTTAAAACAATGCCGAGCATTTCGGCAAGGTCCTGGTCGTCATCGACGACCATAACCAATGTCATTAGCTACCGTGCTCCCAAGAGTTCAAGTACATATCTTGTGCTGGAGTAAGTGTGTCAATGTGACCGCCCATGCTCTTTAACTTCAAGCTAGCAACTTCCTTATCAATATATGTAGGAACGTTGTGAACACCAGGCTTCAAGTTCTTAGCTTCCTTAACAAGGTATTCAGCAGTAAGCGCCTGATCAGAAAATGACATATCCATAACTGATGCTGGGTGACCTTCTGCTGCACCAAGGTTTACAAGACGTCCTTCAGCAAGAAGAAGCAAACGGCGACCATCAGCCATGACATATTCATCAGTCTGATGACGCATCTTTGCATTCTTCTTAACTGCATGCTGTTCTAGCCAAGCTACATCGATTTCAATATCAAAGTGACCTGAGTTAGCCATGATTGCGCCGTCCTTCATGACTGCAAAGTGCTCATCACGCAATACATCGCGGTTACCTGTAACCGTAATGAAAACATCGCCAACCTTTGCAGCATCTGCCATTGGCATAACGCGGAAACCTTGCATCATGGCATCTAATGCTTTGGTGGGATCAATTTCAGTAACGATGACATCTGCGCCCATTCCCTTAGCGCGTTCTGCAACACCCTTACCGCAGTAACCAAATCCAGCAACAACAAGAATGCGTCCTGCTAGAAGGAAGTTAGTTGAACGAAATACTGCATCAAGAGTTGATTGACCTGTTCCATAGCGGTTATCGAACATGTGTTTTGTGTCTGTGTCGTTAACAGCAATCATTGGGAACTGAAGTGCACCATCTTTTGCCATCTGGTTCAGACGAATAACCCCTGTTGTAGTTTCTTCGCAACCACCAGCAATATTTGGAATTAACTCTTTGCGAGTTGTGTGAAGAGTGTTGACGAGGTCGCAACCATCATCGAAAACTTGGTGTGGTTCGATATCAAGAGAAGCGTTGATGTGCTTGTAGTAACCATCGCGATCAACTGCGTTACGAGCAAAAACAGAGATTCCATATTCATGGACCAAAGCTGCTGCAGTGTCATCTTGAGTTGAAAGTGGATTTGATGCACATAGCGCAATATCAGCGCCGCCAGCTTTTAGAACGCGCATTAAAACAGCTGTCTCAGTTGTTACGTGCATGCATGCAGAGATGCGAACACCAGCAAATGGCTGTGACTTTTCAAAGCGTTCACGGATTTGAGAAAGAACAGGCATATTGCGCTCTGCCCATTCAATGCGCATGCGTCCCTGTGCAGCAAGAGATGCATCTGCAATATCGTGCTTTGGAAGAGTAGAAGTAACTGGTACGTTCACAAAAAGCTCCTTTTATCGACTGCGGTCAGGAGCCTAGGTTACTGCCCCCACGCCTAAAGCGAGTAATGAAGACGCGCACCTAGCCACGAATAAGGGCGAGAACCTCATCACGTAGCTCTTGCATGCGCCCTGGCTCCCTGGCCTCAACGTTGAGTCGAAGTAGCGGCTCCGTGTTTGATGGCCGAAGATTAAACCACCATGTGTCGCCATTAACCGTGAGTCCATCAAGATAATCGATTGTAACCCCGGCCATTGAACTGTATGTGGATTCAACTAATGCAGTTGCCGCCTGCGTATCGGCAACTTTGGAATTAATTTCACCACTGAGTGAATACCGCTGATACGGCCTCAAAATCTCTGACATAGGTTGATCAGATTCCCCCAGTGCTGCGATTGCATGCAGAGCAGCAAGTGCTCCTGAATCTGCTCTCCAGAAATCATCAAAATAGAAGTGGCCTGAATGTTCCCCACCAAAAATCGCTTTACTCTCAGCCATCATTTTCTTTATATAAGAATGACCAACACGCGAGCGAAGTCCAACGCCACTATTCTCTTCAATAACTTCCAATACAGCACGTGATGAGATTAAATTATAAATAATCGTTGCACCAGGATTTTTCTTTAGTTCCCGCTCTGCAATCAAGGATGTTAAGTCAGATGGATTAATTGCATTAGCTTTCTCGTCAACTAAAAAGCAGCGATCGGCATCACCATCAAAAGCTAAACCTAAATCTGCTTTGTGTTTGATAACTGCCTTTTGAAGATCTCCTAGATTCTTTTCATCAATTGGATTGGCCTCATGATTTGGGAAAGTTCCATCTAGTTCAAAGTACATTGGGATTACTTCACAGTTTAAACGGGCAAATATCGCTGGAGCTGTGTGCCCAGCCATTCCATTTCCTGCATCTATAACGATTTTAAGCGGACGAATATAGGAAAGATCCACCAGGCTTAAAAGGTGATCCACATATTCCTCAAGCATGTCCCGTTGAGTTTCTACACCTACAGAGCGAAGCTCAAGTGCTGAACCTTTTCGAACAAAATTTTCAATGGTAAGTAAACCTGATTCTTTACCAATAGGTCGTGCGCTACTCAGACAGAGTTTTATGCCGTTATATTGCGCAGGGTTATGGCTAGCCGTAAACATCGCACCTGGTAAGCCAAGTTTGCCTGAAGCAAAATACAACATATCTGTTGAGGCCAAACCAATTCGAATGACATCCATTCCCAAAGAAGTGACACCGGCAGAAAATGCATCTGCGAGTGGAATTGAAGATGGACGCATATCTTCACCAATAACAACTGTTCCCGGCTCACGCTGTTGTTGCAGAAAGTGTGCAAAAGCAACACCTGTAGCAAAAGTGAAATCTGGAGTTATTTCTAAATTAACGAGTCCACGAATGTCATAGGCTTTAAAAATATTTGCAATCTCTTGCGACATTAATTGATCCTTACGATGGAACAGCTCGAAGATGTCCTCGGCGTCCAATTGAAGCCTGTGAAGTATCTTCACCGACAACTGCCGGTGCTTCTTCACTTCGCTTTGCAACTTCACGTACGGCATCTGCGATCGCCATTAAATCATCATCTGATGGACCAGGCTCATTTCCTGTTAGCTCTTGCTTAATGACATTCCATCCGTGTGGAACTTTCAAACGCTCACCATGAATTGCACATAGATCATATGCATGTGGTTCTGAATAAGTTGCAAGAGGTCCAACTACCGCAGTTGATTCAGCATAAATATATGTAAGAGTCATCGCGGCAACTGAACGGCAGCCCACACGGGAGCAAGCTCGTCCGACCTGTGCTGGTGACTTCATGGTTAGAACATTAGTGGCCTGTGTACCAATTATTAGGGATTACTAGGGATTTAGAACACGAATGTTTGAATTCGGAACTTCTACTCGTGTGAGAGCACTGCCATTCTGGATAGGAATAAATCCATAACCATTACTTGAGGCTATCAAGGCGCCAGCAAAGACCCCTTTAGTGCTGGATACAATCGTAATTGACCTTGAATTTGCTGGAACGCGCCAAGTAGCAATATCGCTTCCTTTAACTACTGTGCTAAGAGTTTTTCCATTTATTAATTTAGCTTGAACCTTGACGGAAATGGAATTGCCAGCAAATGCAATCAGTGGTGATAGTCCAGTCACAGCAATAGTCATGGGTGTAAGAGGTGGTGTGGCAGTACTCCAAACAAAGTCTTTGTGCCCACTAATTGTTACTGATGATGAAATCGATGCAACTATTGGTTCTGGAGAAGTGATTCGAACTGCAAAGGCACTTGCTGAAATTTTGGGCTCTAATGAAAACTCAGATACAACGCCAGCATCAATCGAACGTGAGCTCATTCCAACCGGCACAAATCTGCCGTCGGCAGATAAAACCTCTAAGGTAAATGTTGTATCGACATCGCCTGGGGTAAGAATTCGTAGCGTATGTGAAGCAGAAGCTTTTTGCCCCTTTTTGGGAAGCTGATTGGGTATAGCAGGGATTACAACTTCTTTACTCGCAACCGGATAGGAGTTTACAAAATCACCACCTAGTGCTTTTAATCCTGCCCCTTGTTCATCAATCATGAATGCATTGACTCGACCAGATCTTGGAATTACCTGAACGGCCAAAGCTCTATCACCCGGTGCAAGTGAGTCAATTGAAAGTTGCATATAGCTCTTTGACTTTAAATTTACAGATTTAATCGGTTGCTTTGCATTCTCGGTGTAACTTTGAATATCTACGATGGCATCGCTTAATCCACTATTGACAAGAATTAATCGGCCGCGAGTTGTGACGTTAGCGGTTCCACCAACAAACCAAGCTGCTGCGTTTGGCCCAGAGCATAATGTTCCTCCAGCCCAACTTCCCGATCTGCTTTGCCAAATAAGTGGGGTGGTTCCTAGAGCTGTAATCACTAATGAGTCTTTGGATACTGGGAAGCGAAGTGCCTTAAATGGCAAAGTCTTACTACTTCGATTTTCCAATCGTTGGTACTGGGTTTTGGTTGAAGAAATAGATATTTGCGAAGTTAAACCATTGAGAGTTGGAGGACAAACCACCGCTGGATAGCTTTCAGAGTAGCTACTTGGCTTGGAGACGGTAGTGAGCGCAGATGCAATCAGGAAGCTTGTGACAAGTGCGGTTATGGAAAGAAGAGGCTTTTTGAATTTCATGCCAGCTCCTTCTCTGAAATTTCACGTTTTCTACGACCAGCCGGTGCTGCCAAGATTATGACAAGCGTCCATGCGATTAATTGCAGTGATAGCCATGCCCGCCTGATAGTTCCATCGTGAAGCAGAGATATTTCCCCAGCTTCTTTCACCTGGAACTGTGGCAAAGACTGTTCATCTTTAGCACGATCTAATCGATAGCCATTTTGCAGAATTTGCCATGAACGATCAAAAGTTTCAGTCAAAGTAATTGAGCCTGGACCATAAACCATGGTCCGAGCACCAACTTCACCGGCTTCTAATAAAGAACGTGTTCCATCTTTTGCCGTAAAAATAATTCTTCCAGTAACGCCAGTAACTCTCCAAACAACACCAGCTGAGGTTGCTGACGTGCGCGCAAATCCACCCAGACCATCAATTGTCCGAATCACATTTCGGCTAAATGGATTCTTAACAAATACATATTTGATGCCATATGCAGAAAATACTTGACTGCTGCTAATTCCAGAGCCATCAATGAGTTCCTGGGCCGCAATCTCGATCTCTCGTACTTGTCCCGGTGCAACATCAGGCTCACCTAGTGAAATATCCTCACCACGTGAGATGTAATACTGAATTGATTTTGAGTTCTCAGGTCCCACTTCGCGTAACACTAAGGTTTTGGTATCAGCTTCGGCAGTTAGGAAAGCCGGCATAACTGTTTTCATATTGCTCTGCACTGGAGAATTAGCACCAGCTGTAATAGACCAACCAATGCTAGAGACTGAATAAATTGCGGTAATTACTAAAAGTAATCCAGCCAATATATGGCGGTAGTGAATATTGCTTGCAATCAGCACAGTTCGTAAGCGGTCCAGAATTACAACCCCAGCTGCGACAGAGGCAAGTGTTACGCCAACTAATAATGTTCCAACCCATGTGCGTGTGCCAGAGCTATTGCCGTGCACCGTAATTGAGACAGATGAAAATAAAATTGCTGCGCACATGAATGAGATACCTACTTGTGCAAAAGAACGTGCATTGGAGGATGAAAAAAGAGCAATGATAAGTAGAAGTAGAATTGGACTAATTGTCCACCACGGCAGAGATCCAACACCGCCCGGATTACCTGAAAGAACTAAAGCAGTTGAACCTCCTGCAAGGTTAAAACCTGGTTCTGCGAGAAAGCGAGCGGGACTAACGAGAGCTTCAAAGGAATATGGTGCAACCAGTAAGAATGGGAAAATCAACAACGTTAGACGCTTATAAATTCTTGCAAGAAATTGGGATTTCGCAAGTTTTTCATCATAATCAGTGACAATTGCAAAGCCTATGACTCCTAGGCTCACAAGTGTTGTAATTAAGGTAAATGAAGTTAAGACCGCTAACAAAATACTTAGTCCGTAGACGCGACGCCAGCTATTGAGCTCTACTCGCTTCCAATTACTCAGAATCATTGGAATTTGAGGAGCAATGATTAACGCAACAAGAGTTGCTAGGCGCCCTGAGTTCACTGAGGCAAGAGCTACTGGAGATAGTGCATATAAGAAACTAGCGGGAATAGTAATGAATTGGTTGTTAGAAAGCTTTCGAAGGAATGTGTGGCCGGACCACATGATCAGAAGTGGTGCAACTAAAAAGAAAAGTGTTATAAGAAATGGTGTTTTGCCTAGAAGCAGAGTCGATGCCATTGCCACCACAGCAATCCAGGCTGGGGAAGCATGTGAACTACCCATACCAACTTGGTGCCATGATTCAAAATAGAGTCCCCATAAATCCCGGGCACCATTTGGTGATGCTGCCAGTGCACCGCCGTTTAAGGCCCCAAAACGATTTCGGGATTGAATCAAAACAATTATGGCAAGCAATAAATATCCAAAAATTGCTGGGTTTTTTAAAAACTTACTTATCTGTAAACTTTTAGTGGGTACCAGTAGATCTTCTTCTTCTAGTGAATTTAAAACAGGCGCTGAAGAGCTCTCCGTGACAGGAATAACTCTTGCTCTAATTACTTCTGCAACGCGGGCCGCTGATAGACGAATCTGTGACCAACGAGGTGGGATATAGGAAGAGATTACTCGGGCAGATACTAATCTCTTTGTTTTTCTAAATCTTCTTGCTTTAACTATCTCAGCCGGCCTAATAATCAAAGTAGCCACGGCTAATAGTTCATCGGCTGCATACCCAGGAAGTTTTGCTAACAAATAGCCAATAGAGCGTGCCATCGCAGAAGCTAATAATTGAATCGATAGCCAAGGAATCATCCACCATGAAGAGTTAGCTAATAAAACGTATGCAGCATTTCGACGATCAAGAAGTAATGGCCGATGTAAGAACGCTCCGTTAACGTCCACGCTGCGTCGCTCTGATGCCGAAGCTTGAGCATGATGGGCAACTGCAGCAGTCGTGGCTATAACTCCATGCCCAGCAACTCTGGCTCGCCAGCCAAAATCTATGTCATCGCGAAATAGGGAAAGATTTGAATCAAAACCACCAAGTTCTTCAAATATATCCCGGCGAATTAATGCACCTGCCGTACTCACTGAAAGAACATCATGAATACCATTATGTTGGCCTTGGTCATATTCATCGGTTTCAAGACCAGTCCAGCGAGCACCGTTGCCAGCAATACTTATTCCGGCTTCGAGTATGTGTGTGCGATCATGCCATCCAAGAAGTTTTGGTCCCACCATTGCAACTTGAGGTCGATCATCAATTGCTTCTAATAGTTTTTCAAGTGCAGTAGGTGTTGGTGCGCAGTCATCATGGATTAACCAAATCCATTCACTATTGCCTTCAATGTGCTTAGGCATTTTTGCAACTGCGAGCGCAACAGCATCACCAAATCCACAATCACGATCTGCTGCAAATAATGGAATGCGGGCCGCTTTAATAAGTTTTGTGGATGAATCATTTGATGCTGTATCGACTGCAATGATTTGATCTGCAGGTCTAGTTTGTGACGCTATTGCGGCAACAACTGCAGGTAACCAAGTTTCACCGTCGTGTGTAACAACAATTGCGGTGACTAAATGTCTATCTGTTATTGCCACAACTAAACCACCATCTCTTAAAGAGTTGGGATTAAAAGCTTACGCAGAACGGCGCTTTAAGCGACGACGTTCGCGCTCTGATAGTCCGCCCCAAATTCCAAAACGCTCGTCGTGTGCAAGTGCGTATTCCAAACACTCTGAACGAACATCGCAGGAAAGACAAACACGCTTTGCTTCGCGAGTTGAGCCGCCTTTTTCAGGGAAGAATGCTTCTGGATCTGTTTGCGCACACAATGCGCGTTCTTGCCAAGAGAGTTCAATACTCTCGCCAGTCGCTAGTGTGATTTTTGGGCCAGTTGAAGGGGTTGGGGAGTTCGTGGCTTCAGGTTTAATCGGCATAGTCGATTCTCCTTGAAAACTTCAGGTCTCATCCCTCTTGGAAAAGACTTACTTAAGAGTGAATTACACGCGTGTAAGTCGAATAAGTCAAGTAGAGATGCCCCCCTATCAGTAGAGATTCACGCTCAAATCAGGCAGGGATTTCAATTATTTCTGTATTTGTCACAAAAGATGCCGATATTTTCACTGAATTGGCCACAACTGCCCCAGATGCGATAAATGAATTAATGATTGTTGCACCGGCACCCACTTGGGCCCCAGATTCAATGATGGACCCTGAAATGTGGGCACTCGCCCCAATTATAGCGCCGCTAGAAATGCAACTGCCCTCATCAATATGAGCAGAAGGATCCACCTGTGCGCCTTTCATTATTAAGAAATCCTTGCCTGCACTTTCAATAAGATCTGCAGTCAATGCAGAGGCATCGGCTGACCCTGTAACTAAATCTCTTGAACCCTTAAGCAGAGCTTGTGGTGTGCCGATATCTAACCAGTAAGAATCATCAATAAAACCAAAGATTTTGCCATGGCTGGCAACAAGATTTGGGAAAACTTCTCTCTCAACACTGACAACTCGATTCGGTTCTATTGATTGAATCACTGAAGGTTTAAAAACATAGCACCCAGCGTTAATAGTATTTGTTACTGGATTTTCCATTTTTTCTAGAAAAGCTGTTATGCGACCATCAGAATCAGTTGGAACACAACCATAAGCACGAGCATCTTCAACTGCTGTTAGATGCAAGGTTGCATTAGCATTATTTGCTTCATGTTCTTGAATCTGCAGCGCTAAATTGTGTGAACTCAAAACATCACCATTAAAGACGACTACAGATTCATCAGTCGCTAATAGTTTTGCCGCATTTCTAATCGCCCCGCCTGTGCCCAAGGGCTCTTTTTCAACGGCATAGAGCAGTTTCATCCCCCATTTAGATCCATCCCCAAAATAAGGAATAAAAACCTCAGATAGATAAGAAGTGGCAAGAACTACTGTTGTTATTCCTGCCCTTTTTGCCAGAGCTAGCTGATGCTCTGTTACTGGCAAACCAGCAACAGTAAGCATTGGTTTTGGTGCGTTTTTAGTCAGTGGCATCAAACGCGTACCAAAGCCACCTACAAGAAGAATTCCAACGGTCATCGGCTAAGCCTTTAAACGACTAACTGCATCTTTTATGGCTGCATCAGTCACGGTCATTGCGATGCGAATATGGTTCTTACCTTTTTCGCCATAGAAACTGCCTGGGGTCGCCAGGATTCCGTGCTGTGCTAACCAATCAACACTTGTCCATGCATCTTCATCACGGGTGCACCAGATGTAGAGACCTGCCTCGCTAAATTCAATTCGAAATCCACAGGCTTCAAGTGCTGGGCGCAGAGCATCGCGTCGTGCGTTATATCGCCCGCGTTGCTGCGCAACATGCGCATCATCACCTAGTGCAACCGTCATTGCTTTTTGTACCGGCAATGAAACCATCATGCCTGCATGCTTTCTGAGTTCACGAATCTTTGCGATGAGCGAAGAATCACCCACCATAAATGCGGCTCTATATCCAGCCATTGAAGAACGTTTAGACAATGAGTGAACAGCCAAAATATTCTTGTTATTACCTTCTGTTAAAGCCATCACAGATGTCGAAGTGGCATTGTGATCAAACTCCAAATAGCACTCATCTGAAATCAAGACAGCATCATTTGCTCTTGACCAAGCAATACATTCCTTTATTTCTTCAATGCTGTGGACTCGTCCAGTTGGATTTGATGGTGAATTCATCCAAGCTAAATCAGCGCTAGGCCAGCTCTTTGCACTGATTGGAACAGGAACTGATTGTGCTTGTGCGATTAATGCACCCACATGATAAGTGGGATAAGCAATCTCTGGAATGAGAACTTTTTTAGATTCTAAAATTGTTGGTAACCAAGCAACTAACTCTTTAGAGCCAATGACAGGTAGAACATCAAAATCACCAGTGGCACCTAAACGAGATTTGGCCCAAGCAGTTATTGCTGCACGTAATTCTGGTGTGCCAGCAGTTACTGGATAACTCGGTGAATTAGAGGCTTCACGTAATGCTGTTTGAATGAATTCAGGTGTGGGATCTACAGGGGTTCCAACTGAGAGATCAATTATCCCGCCAGGGTGTGCACGAGCCTTATCTCCATAAGGGGCAAGAGCGTCCCAGGGGAAATCTGGGAGTGAAGAGCGCAAGAAAAATTACTCGCTCTTAGGGGGAATAGCTTTTACAAGTTCATGGTCAGTGCCAGTTGCTCCGACTTTGTTGGCTCCACCTGGTGAACCTATTTCAACGAAAAACTCTGTATTAACTTTTCCAAATTGCTTCCACTGTGGTGGAACATCATCTTCGTAGTAAATAGCCTCAACCGGACACACAGGCTCACACGCACCACAGTCAACACATTCATCGGCTTGGATATAGAGCATGCGATCGCCTTCATAGATGCAGTCCACAGGACACTCAGCGATGCACGATTTATCTTTTACATCGATACATGGTTCAGCGATCACATAAGTCACGACTTGCCTCCGTAAGAAATATTAGTTACCAACTCTCAGATTCTAATCGTATTGGCTCTCCTGGCGCGATATTTGAAATTAAGGTTTATCGTTGAGCCATGAAACAGGGTCTAGAGGCCACATTTAGCGCCCTCCTCGGAAAGCGAGTCACCATCCGCTTGCATGATCCCGAGGGTGGATTCCGTGACATCGTGGGCCATCTCGAGTCCCCCATCACCCTGCGCAATCGACATGGAAAACTCATCGAATTTTCATATGATGAGATTGCTCTATGGAAAGAAGTGGTTGAAAAAAAGTGAGCCTTCGACTCTATGACACTGCTTCTCGAAAGCTTGCGCCTGTCACTTCAACTAATGGTACGACAACAATGTATTGCTGTGGGCCTACGGTTTATCGTGATGCACATGTGGGAAATTTAAGAACATTCCTACTATCAGATCTGGTGCGTCGCGTTCTCATAGCCAATGGCGTTAATGTGAAGCTCATTCAAAATATTACCGATGTTGGGCACATGTCAGAAGATATTGAGAGTGAAGACAAAATGCTTGCCCAGGCTAAAGCAGAATCCCTTGATCCATTTACAGTGGCCCGAAGATATGAAGCGTCTTTTCATATTGACTTGGCGGGTCTAAATATTGAAAAGGCAGATGCATATCCAAGAGCTAGTGAATCTATTGAGTTAATGATCACAATGATTGAACAACTCATCATCAAGGAGATTGCATATGTAGGTGAAGATGGCACTGTTTATTTTTCAGCCCAGGCATTTCCAAGTTATGGCGCAATAAGTGGTAATCGCTTAGATGCCTTGAAGCCTGGTCATCGTCATGAGTACAGCGAAGATGGCGCGAAACGTTTTCATGCTGACTGGGCGCTTTGGAAGAGCGCTAGTGGACGTAGCGAAATGATTTGGGATTCACCATGGGGCTCAGGTTTTCCTGGATGGCATATTGAATGTTCAGCAATGTCACTTCACTTCTTAAACTCACACATAAATCTTCACGTCGGAGGAATCGATCTGCGTTTTCCTCATCACGAAAATGAACGAGCTCAATCAAATGCAATCACTGGAAACGAGAGCGTGGATCTTTGGCTTCATGGTGAGCATCTGCTTTTTGAAGGGCGCAAGATGTCTAAAAGTGCCAGAAACGTTGTCCTCCTTAAAGATGTTATAGATCGGGGTTTTGATCCCCTTGCCGTGAGATTATGTTTTCTAGAAAACCGCTATAGATCCCAAATGGATTTAACGTGGGCATCGATTGAAGCAGCAGATGCAACTCTTAAACGCTGGCGCAAAAAAGTTCAAGCATGGGGAACACAGGTCGCAGTGAAAGATCAAGTATTTTTAGAGATTCTTGATAACGATTTGGACACGCCAAAAGCCATTCAATATCTGCGCAACCTAGAAAAAAATGATGACCTCAGTAATCGCGCAGCGTTATTTCTTTTTGCCGATCAAATATTAGGTCTTGATCTTAATCGTGAAGAATTAATCAAGCCTTTAACTTCAGAACAAGAGGAGATTCTGAAACTGAGACAAATCGCAAGAAGTGAAAAGCAGTGGGCTAAGAGTGATGAGTTAAGAATTGAGTTGGAAGGAAGCGGACTTGAAATTATGGATGGTCCTGAAGGGCAAACCTGGAACTGGCGTTAAGCAGGAAGCAATATTGCAAGTACTAATGCTAAAAATCCCAGATTGATCAGTGAAATTCCAACAGCACTACCTTCAATCAAATACTCCTCGTTTATACCTGGGAAACCTGCGCGCAACACTACAAATGTCCATGCAACTGCAGCCAATATTTTTAGAGTTCGTCCGCCCCACAAACGACCAATACTCCAAATACCGACCACAGTTGCAAGTAAAACAAAAATCAAACCAAATGGAACTAAGGTTGAATGCAAAAATACCGAGCCCACACCCAGACCAGCACCTATTGCAATCGCATAGACCTTGCGCATTACAGAACTACCCCTGAAGTTAAATCGTTTTCACGGCCATGTTCATCATAAGGTTCGCTCTTTTGCCCTTTAACTAAGGTGTAGTACTCATGTCCCCAGACTTGTAAGCCTAGATTATTTGAGAGTGCAAAGAATGGACCATCTAATGCAATCTGAGTTTCATGGGCTTTCATAGCAGCCATTTTGGCGTCAACAAAATCATTGCCATCAATTAAAGTCGTGACGAAGGAATCATCTTTAGCAAACGGTAAATCATCAACGCTTTCAGCACCAAAGAAATCTGAACCAATCTCTTTCATCGCCTCCATTCCCTGCGCAATAACTGATTTAGGCACAGTGTTCCAGTAAATCTTTTGTATTTGCCATTTTGCTAATTCACTTGCCCTCATGGCCACTAAATGCGCTTTTATATGATCTGGGTGACCATAACCACCGATTTCATCATAAGTAATCAGGACATGAGGTTTTACTTCTTCAATTATTTTAACAAGCTCCCTTGCGGCCAAATCCAAATCCGCCTGCCAGAAAACATCTGGGCGCTCATTTGGTTCCGTTCCCATCATTCCGCTATCTCGATAATGACCTAGAAACCTGAAATCTGAAATACCCAAAACTTTCATTGCAAGAGCTAATTCAGTTTCGCGATGCTTTCCTAACTCATCTTTTTCACCACTTGCTAAGTAAGAAAGAGAAGGAACTAAAACTTCTCCTTCTTCTCCTCTCGTGCAAGTTACCAAAGTGACTTGGGCTCCAAGTGATGCATAAAGAGCCATGGTTGCGCCATTGTTAATTGTTTCATCGTCAGGATGAGCATGCACAAGGAGTATTCGATAGCCCTGATAAGAACTTTTCATTACTTCTCCCATGCAAGTATTCCCCCACCTAAGTGGCGTGAGTTTGTAAAGCCTGCCTCTTGAATAAGTGCAAGACACTCTGCAGATCTGGCTCCAGAGCGACAATGAAGAATAATCTCTTTATCTCTTGGAAGTAGTTTGAAAGCAGATGCGTCGACAAAACCGCCTTTAGGGATTAGTACTGATCCAGTAATTCTAGAGTCTGCGAACTCCTCCGGTTCTCTCACATCAATGAGAAGAAAGTTCTCATTGGCTGCAAACTTTCTCTTTAGCTCTTCGACTGAGATTTCAGCTGTAGAAAATACACCGCAAAAACTTTCGTAGTTCTCTAGGAGATTTACCTGCGTTGGATTCGCACTACAGATCACACATTCTGGGTTTTTATGAATATCAATCTTTGAATACTCCGCCTCCAGCCCTTCATAGATCATAAGCTTTCCAATTTGAAGTTCGCCAATGCCCGTAATTGCCTTAATTACTTCATTTACTTGCATAGATGCAATTGATGCACATAAAACTCCTAACACACCTGCCTCTGCGCAGTTTTGAACTATTCCCGGGGCAGGAGGTGTTGGATGTAGACAGCGATAACATGGACCAAGAGAGCTCCAAAAAATCGCAGCTTGTCCATCAAAGCGATTAACCGAACCCCATACATAAGGTTTATTGAGTAAGACTGCCGCATCATTAATTAAGTAGCGCGTAGCAAAGTTATCAGTTGCATCAATGATAATGTCGTAGTTGGACATAATTTCAAGGACGTTTGTCCTATCAATTCTTACTGGATAAGTATTTACTGTAACTAAAGGATTGCTTTCTTGAATTTTAGTTCTTGCAACTTCAACCTTCTTCTTTCCAATATCTGACTGGCCATAAAGAATTTGCCGATGCAGATTAGTTTCATCCACCGAGTCGAAATCAACAATTCCAATTGTTCCAACCCCTGCTGCTGCCAAATACATAAGAGCGGGAGAACCGAGTCCACCGGCACCAATGCACAAAATCTTTGCGTTTCGAATGCGTTCTTGGCCACTTGCTTGAATCTGAGGAATCACGATCTGACGACTATATCGACGCGCTTGCTCACCACTTAATGCTGGGCCCGGATTAACAAGCGGTGGAGTTTTCATAGGAGGTTAATTCTGTCGTATCTACGCATGCGTTGCTACAGCTATTAGCCGAATCGCCTCTACTGCCTCTACGATTACGCCAATGAGCACAGTTGATACATCAAATAAGCCGCGTTTGCCTCGCGATGAGCGTCGTGCACTTTTGCTCTCAGCAGCCCTTGAGGTTTTCACTGCCGCTGGTTATCACTCTGCTGCCATGGATGAAATCGCAGATCGTGCAAATGTAAGCAAACCAGTTTTGTATCAGCATTTCCCATCCAAATTAGAGCTCTATCTAGCAGTTCTTGATTTGCATATTGATTCATTAGTTTTTGAAATTCAGAAAGCAATTGCCTCCACCCCTGATAACGCCAACCGTGTGCATGCCACTGTTGATGCATATTTCACTTTTATTGAAAAAGAAGGTGAAGCTTTTAGATTACTATTTGAAAGCGATATGAGTGTTGAGCCATCAGTGCGTGAGCGACTTAATCGAATGACATATGACTGCGCGGCAGCAGCGAGTGCCGTTATTTCAATTGATACAGGTCTTCCAAAAGAAGCGTCAATGCTCTTAGGTGTTGGAATGATTGGATATGCCCAAGTAACAGCACGTCATTGGTTAGACCGAGACAGCACATTAACGCGTGAACAGGCAGTTGAATTGGTCAACAACCTCATGTGGCGAGGAATTTCGGGTTTCCCTCGCAATTAACTCCGATAGGATTACTTCTATGAGCACCACTAATAAACAAATTTCTGGCGCCATTTAGCGTGTCGAAAACTTTCGCAGAACTCCCACTTCGCCCCGAAACTATTGAAGCTCTGCATGCTCACGGCTTCATCGCCCCATTTGCTATTCAAGAGATGGTTTTGCCTATCGCACTTAGTGATGGTGACGTTATTGGCCAAGCTAAAACTGGAACTGGAAAAACTCTAGCTTTCGGCGTACCTGTTATCGAGAGAGTAATTGCACCAAATGATTCAGAGTGGGCTGATTTTGAACATAAAGGAATGCCACAGGTTCTGATCGTCGTTCCAACGCGTGAATTATGTACACAGGTAACAAAAGACATTGAAGAGTTAGCAAGTAACCGTGGAATTAGAACGCTAGCTGTTTATGGTGGGCGAGCATTTGAACCGCAGATTGAAGCGCTGCAAGCTGGAATTGAAATCGTTGTTGGCACACCAGGTCGTTTACTTGATCTCTCGCGCCAGGGCCAGCTGCGCTTAAAGCAAGTATCACGCCTAGTTTTAGATGAAGCAGATGAAATGTTAGATCTTGGTTTCTTACCTGATGTTGAAAAGATTTTGGCGAATACTCCTAATCGCATGCAAACCATGTTGTTCTCAGCAACTATGCCTGGAGACATCATCGCTCTCGCACGACGCTTTATGAATCAACCTATTCATATTCGCACTCAAGATTCAGAGGATGAAGGCGCGGTTGTTACACGCATTAAGCAGCATGTTCTGCGCGCGCATGCCATGGATAAAATTGAGATGCTGGCCCGTATTTTGCAGGCTGAAGGCCGTGGACCAACAATGGTTTTTTGTCGCACTAAGCGCACCTGCCAAAAGACAGCAGAAGATCTTATGGAGCGTGGCTTTAGGGCCGCACCAATCCATGGAGATCTCGGACAGAGCGCTCGTGAAAAAGCTTTAGGTGATTTCAAGGCGGGCAAGTCAGATGTTCTCGTTGCAACAGATGTTGCTGCTCGAGGAATCGATATCGATGGAATTACACATGTCATTAATTATCAGTGCCCAGAAGATGAAAAGACTTATGTTCACCGCATTGGTCGTACAGCACGTGCCGGTGCACATGGAATTGCAGTCACATTCGTTGACTGGGATGAATTAGCTAGATGGAAGATGATTAATCAAGTTCTAGATCTTGGATTAGCTGAACCAGAAGAGACGTATTCCTCTTCCCCACACCTCTATGAAGTACTAGATATTCCAGCAGGTTCCACAGGACGTCTGACTAAGAGCAAGCCTGTTGTACAACAAAAAGCAGTTACCGAAAAACGCGTTGAGAAGAAGGCCGAATCAAAGCCAAAGATTGAGCGAACTCGCACACGCACAAAGAAGTTTAAAGAGAGTTAAGTTGTAACAAAAACGCGAATTGCATCAACCAGCATCTGAACTGCAATCGCGGCAAGTAAAAGACCAGCAATACGTGCTACTAATGTCACGCCCGCTTCTTTAATCACCTTCATAATCGTTGTTGATGCCATCAGCGCTGCTGCAATAGCAACGTGCACTGCAATGACTGCGCCAACTAAGCCGATCGCCATGCTTGGGCCATCAATTTGCTGAACGAAAATCATTGTTGCAACGATTGCGCCAGGTCCTGCTAGCAATGGGGTTCCTAGTGGAACCAGTGCGATGTTCTCATCTTTAGACTCACCGCGACCACTACCTTTACCACCAGTTAAAAGATCTAAAGAAATAAGCAAAAGCAATAGAGCTCCTGCTGCTTGCAATGCTGCAATAGAGACATTGAGGTAGCTCAAAATGAAGCGGCCAAAGAGGGCAAATATTGAAATTACTAGTAGTGAAACTAAAGCAGCTTTTATTGCAAGGATTCTGCGCTCTTTTGGCGATTTATCAGCAACTAAGGCCAAGAAAATTGGTGTAGCACCGGGTGGATCCATAATCACAAATAGAGTTACAAATGATTGGACTGCAAAGGTTAGAGCGCTGACTTTCATGCTCCTACCACCCTTCGTTTATCGGCAAGAGATTCAAGTTTTTCCCATTGCCCTGGGCTGGTTTGAAATTCTGCAAGCCGGTTAAGTTTACCGCTCCCGTGATAGTCGCTGGAGCCAGTTATTACTAAATCCAATTCTGTGGCAATTGAGCGCAACATCGCTCTTTCCTCTGGATTTTGATCCCTATGGTCAACTTCAATTCCATTTAAACCAGCATTTACTAGCTCTTGAAAATCGCTTACTTGAAGAATTTGGCCCCGAAGCGATGCAAAAGGATGAGCAATCACGGCAACTCCTCCAGCGCTTCGAATCATTGCAATTGCTTGGGCTGGAGTTGGAGCTGCATGTGAGACATAAAATTCAGAATTATTATTGAGCATTCCTTGAAATGCTTCATCGCGTGAAGATATGACACCTTTATTAACCAAAGCATCAGCTAAATGTGGGCGACCAAGTGTTGCACCGTCAGGGCGTGCTGCCTCAACATCTGCCATTGAAATACCAATACCTGCTGCCTGCATCTTCTCAACCATCTTGCGCATGCGAGGCAATCGTCCGTCGCGAGTCTCTTCAAGCATTACTTGCATTTCTTTGTGGCCACCATCAAAGAGGAGTCCCAATATATGAACGCTTATTCCGTCTTCGGTTAAACAAGAAATTTCACTACCAAGTGCTAATTTCAAATTGCCACGCAAGGTTTCAGTAGCCTCTTGCCAACTAAAAGTTGTGTCGTGATCAGTTATTCCAAGGACCGTTAATCCTTGAACTATTGCCTTATTAACTAGTTCGCGTGGACTATCCGTGCCATCACTTTTATTGGTGTGTGTATGTAAATCAATCATGGTGCTAATTCCACAACATCAGGCCTTGAACGAGTAACAACTAGAACGCATCCTATTAAAATCAAGGCAATCCCAGGCAAAATACCAAGTGGTGGTTTTTGTCCAAGCCACCAAATAGCAAGTAGTGAACTAACGGGTACTTCGAAAAAGATAATAAGTGAAACAATTGCCGGTGATACTCGTTTGAGAGCTGCATTAAACATCGAATGCCCCAGAATCTGTGCGCCAAAAACAAGACCCAAAAGAATCCACCATTCGCGCCCAGAGAAATTAAATATTGGAAAACCCATCACCAACGCCATTGGCAATGCCGTGATGGCGCAAACGAAATAACAGACTGATGTGTAGACAGTTGTTTCAACTGTGCGCTGTGCACGTGATCCAGCAATCATGTAAAGAGCGGCGAGGGCTGCCGAAACAAGTGCAGCTACATCGCCTAAAAATGCACGAAGAGAGATCTGTAAATCAATTCCTGAAATCAAAAGCACGCCTGAAAAACTAACGATCATTCCGAGCCAGGCTTTAGAGGGAATATGCCCTCCACTGAGTTTTACAAACAATGCGGCAAAGATTGGCTGCAATGCAACAAGTGCTGTCCCAGCAGCAACGCTTGTCCAACGCATCGCAAGAAAGAATCCAACAAAGTGAATTGCCAATATAAAGCCAGCCAGAATGGACCACTTAATACCTGCACGATCTCTCGGATGTTTGAGGGCAAATGGAAGTGTTAGCAGTGAACCACCAAGATTTCTCCAAAATATCAATGTGGGAATTGGCATTGCACTCATTGCAATCAGCGGACCTGATGTTCCAATTCCCATGATTCCAACACCAAGGCGAATTAAATCGGGTCTTCCTGGAATAGTCGTATGGCTATCGCGTGAATCCCCTTGCGATATCAATTGCTCTCCGGCGAAATACCTAAGCGAACACCCACCAAAGATTTACTGCGTTTAACAAGAATTTCTGCAATCGCAAGAATTGTCTGTGCAGATTCAGATTCAGGAGCAGCTTGAACCAACGGAACTCCGTCATCGCCACCGGTTCGAAGCTCTGGATTAAAGGCGATCTTGCCTAGAAGTGGAACATCAGTGCCAACAAGTGCTGATAAACGCTTAGAGGTTTCTTCTCCTCCACCTGCTCCAAAGAGTGCAATTTTCTCACCGCAAGTTGGACAGCCATATTCAGACATGTTTTCAATAACACCAATGACGCGCTGGTGAATCTGATGTGCAATTCTTCCTGCACGCTCTGCAACCTCAGCTGCAGCAATTTGAGGTGTAGTTACAACAACTATCTCTGAGTTAGGAATGAGTTGTCCTAGCGAGATAGCTAAATCCCCAGTGCCAGGTGGTAAATCAATCAGCAGAACATCTAAATCGCCCCAGTGCGCATCTGAAAGAAGTTGTTCAAGAACACGGTGTAAGAGTGGGCCACGATATGCAACAGGATCTGAGCGCTCTGGCTTAAACATCTCCATAGAAACCACTTTTACGCCAAATGACTCAAGTGGGATAAAGAGTTGATCAATAGCAGTTGGACGTTGACCCATTAAGCCCATTAATCGGGGAATCGAGTGGCCATAGACATCTGCATCTAATATTCCAACGCGTAATCCTTTTTTAGCAAATGCAACCCCTAGGTTTGCAGTCACAGAAGACTTACCAACGCCACCTTTACCCGATGCAATACCAATAACGCGAGTAAGAGATTCTGGTTGGGCAAAAGTAATTGTCTTCTCTCGACCACCTCGAACAACTTTCTTGACATAATCCCGTTGTTCTTGTGACATCACTCCAAAAGCTAAATCTACGGTTTTAACACCCTCAACATTTTTTAACGCTGTAGTGATGTCGCCACGAAGGCGATCTTGCATGGGGCAACCAGAAATCGTTAATAAAATTTTAATACTCACATCGCCGTTGACCTCAGTGAGATCTTCAACCATTCCAAGCTCAGTTATTGAGCGATGAAGTTCGGGATCTTGAACTGTTGTGAGCGCATTTGTTAGTGCATCAATGAGGCTCATATGAGATCTGGATCAATCTTTGCAGTTGGTCGGGCTGGCTTTGCTGCTGGAGTGTCATCCAACAACTCACCTAACTGTTTCTTAACGAATGTTTTTGGATGTAGATCTGCAGGCTGAAGATTCTCAAAGCCGGGTCCTAAGTTCTCACGGAGTTCAGCTGTAGCTGTCTGTGACAAAGCGCGAATCTTCTTTACCCATTTGGCAGCTTCAGAGGCAGCTTTTGGAAGACGCTCTGGACCAAGCAGAATCATTCCTAAAATTGCCAGGCCGAGGATTTCACCCGCGCCGATATCGAAGAACATACCGAAAGCCTACCTGCTAATTCGATCTCTAGTTATTGCCAGCTACCAAGGTAACGGTGACAGTGACCTCTTTGCTATCTCGAATGTAAGTCAGGGTGACCTTATCTCCCACATTCATAGCGCGAATGGCAACAATTAATTGCTCAGGGGAATCGATTGCCTTATTTTCGAATTTGACGATTACATCACCCGCACGAATCCCTGCCATAGCTGCTGGTCCACCAGGCAAAATTGCTGTGCTGGAACTGGCCACAAGTGCACCAACCCCGGTGAAATTCATATCTAATGAGACGCCTAGGAATGGATATGTTGCTTTTCCAGATTTAATTAATTGATCGGCGGTTTTTCTTGCCTGATTTATAGGTATTGCAAAACCTAAACCAATTGAACCGGTCTGAGATGAGGAACCTAGGGATGCAATTGCAGAGTTAACACCAATGACGGCGCCTGTTGCATCTACTAATGGGCCTCCAGAGTTACCTGGATTAATAGCTGCATCTGTTTGTAGAGCATTAATAAAAGAGCTTCCAGATCCAGAATCACCGGCAGTGACAGGTCGATCTTTAGCACTAATAATTCCCAGCGTTACAGTTCCTGAAAGGCCAAGCGGTGAACCTATTGCAATAACTGAATCGCCAACAGCAACTTTATCGCTATCACCAAATTCAAGTGCTGGCAGATTGGTTCCGCTAATTTTAATGATAGCTAAGTCGTAAGAAGTATCGCGGCCAATTATCGTTGCATTATAGACATCACCGTTATTGAGAGTGACTCGTATAGCACCGTTTCCGTTAGCAACTCCAGAAATAACGTGGTTGTTAGTCAGAATGTAACCATTGCTATCAAAAACGAAACCTGAGCCAGTTCCTCCGCGACCAGATGAAGAGCGTGTATTAATCGAAACTACTGAAGGTAAAACTCTGGCAGCAATTCCTGCTACAGAATCTGGAGCACGCTCAATTGTGCTTGAAGAATTAACTATGTTGGCAGAGTTAAAGATAGTTCCACCTGTTGCGGTAACTCCTAGAAATCCCCCGAGGCAGCTTGCAAGCAAGGCAGTAATAAAGATCTTGCTTCTAGAGCTTTTACTTGAGGCGCTTGTTTCCCACCAAGGTCGAACATTGTGGGTTACCTTTTTTCTAGGAAAAATCATGTTCGTATCTTCCTACAACTTTGTAGCAACTAACAAACCATCACCGGTTGGGATCAAGGTACTCACCCAATGCTCTGTGTCATTTTTAATGATTTTCCCAGCATCACGAAGCGCCACAGTTTTAGGGTCTCTCTGGGCAGGATCATTGACCTTTGAGCCTCCAAAGAAGCTATCAATGACCATTGCCCCGCCACTTCGTAAAATACGATGTGCCTCACTGATTACAAAGGCTAAATCTTGAGGATCATGACGGACCACAACCAAGTCATAGGCTCTATCGGTTAACTTTGATATTACATCTAATACTGAGTTAGTAATTAATCTATAACGAGTCGGTGAAATCTCTGCATCAGCAAATGCCATCTTTGCAATCTGAGTATGTTCCATCTCATCATCAATTGAAGTCAGAGTGCCACTTACTAGCATGCCATCTAGCAACCACAAACTTCCAACACCTGATCCTGTACCTATTTCAACGACTGACTGAGCGGAGAGCGTAAAAGCCAAGTGTTTGAGATATGCCCCTACTCCAGGTGTTACATCGTGTGCTCCTATTTCAACTCCACGGGCACGAGCATAAGTTTTGAATGGATCTTCAGCTATAAAGTTTTCTGCGTACGCATGAGGATCTATTTTCATTTTAGGTTCATTATCCATTGGGTTAGTAAACGGACTCCATAGCCAGTTCCACCTTTAGGATTTTCCCCGGCATCAGTTTCACTTCGTGCAGTGCCAGCAATATCTAAGTGAACCCAACGGCGATTGCCAGCAAAGTGTTCCAGGAATAGCGCGGCAGTTACTGAGCCTGCAGAATATTTTGCTTTTTTAGCTATATGGTTGAAATCTGCGATATCACTTTCAAGAGCATCTTTGTAATCATCAATCAAAGGCATATGCCAGACTCGATCGCCTGATTCAGTTCCTGCTAATTCCAAATCACGTGCAAGTTGTTCATCGCGCGTGTACATCGCGGCATATTGCTTACCAAGTCCAAGAGTTGCCGATCCAGTTAAAGTTGCAATATCTACTAAATAATCAGGATCCAAGTTCTTATCAGCATATGCCAAGCCATCAGCTAGAACTAAGCGGCCTTCTGCATCAGTATCAATTACTTCAACAGTTGTTCCGCCATAGTGAGTAATGACATCACTGGGGCGCTGGGCGGTGCCTGAAAATGCGTTCTCTGCACACATCATTAAAGCTGTTACTCGAATATTTGGCTGCAATTCTTCTAGTGCAGCTAGCGTTGCCAGAATTACTGCCGCCCCTGCCATGTCACTTTTCATTGGAATCATCAAGTCATAGGGGCGTTTGAGATTTATTCCACCAGTGTCATACGTGATTCCTTTACCCACTAAAACAACGTGCGGAAGGGCATTAATCGCATTTTTCTTCTTTGCAGGTGCATAGCCCACTTCGATAAAGCGTGGTCCAGGTTTTGGAGAAGAGTTACCGACTGCGCGCAATCCACCAAACTCTTTAAGTTCTTTTCCAGCAAGTACTTTTACTGTGAGCCCGGTTCCTTTAGCGAATTCTTGTGCTTTAGTAGCCATCCACGCAGGAGTCTTAATATTAGAAGGCGTATGAACCAAATCACGAGCGCGCGTAATTGCTTTCGAAATAGTGATAGCAACATTTATAACCTCTTTTTCATTAGTGGCAACTATGAAAGTTGGCTTGCCTACAGGTTCTCCGGTTTTTAGATTCCAAAGGTAGGCACCTAATGTCAAAGCGATTGCATATGCTTTGACATCTTTATTATTGATTGCACATGCTGAATACACCGTCGTGTTTTTTCCACGAACTTTTCGAGCAATTGTTGTGGCAGCAATTCGAAATGATGCAGTTGATGAATCACCAATACCAACTAAAAAGATTCGATCTGTTTGAGCATCTTGGGCGCTGACTGGAATTTCAAATAACTCTCCCGTTTTACCTGATGGTGAAAAGAATGCGAGCTCATCAAGTAGATTGATTTCAAAAAACTTTTCAATATCCCGAACTAAAGTTTCAGGAGCTGAAAATGAAATGACACCTGAGGAATCTTTAGCAAAAGCGAGCGCAATTGACTCAGCGGTACTCGCTAATGAAAGTTGGGGCTTGGCAGCTTTAAGTGTCCAGAACATGCGTTGAAGGCTATCGCCTGTTAGTGATTTACTTCTTAACTAATGCAACCGCGGCATGGAGTGCGGCGCTGAGATTATTAGCTTCTTCAGAGTTGAGTTCAACAACTAGACGTCCGCCACCTTCTAGTGGAATTCGCATCACGAGAGAGCGAGCCTCCTTGGTGACCTCCATTGGACCATCTCCGGTACGAGGTTTCATGGCTGCCATGTGGGGACTCCTTCAAAGATGGACGGGGAAAGTTCAAGAGGAGAAGTATCTCGTATTTAGAGCACAAGCGCGAAATCGTGAAGGGTTTATATGCCAAGAACTGCGCTCAATCTCGCTTTTCCCGTCGAAATTACGGCATCAACTGCGCGCTCTGGCACTTTGAGCATTACGGCAATCTCTCCAGGTGACATTTGGCGCATGTAGTGCAAGGTCAAGATGATCCGCTCTTCTTCAGGCAGCGAGGCCAGCACCTGGGCCAATGTTGGGGACTCGCTCATGGTTATAAGGCTACTGGCTCTTAACGCCTATGCGGGTGAAGATGGTCTTAGCGGAATGTTCGTGCAAAGCGGGATAAAGAGATGCGCACACCAATATAGAGCGCAGGAAGCATCGCCAAAAAGAGTAAGCGTGGGGCGATAACTTCTTCTGACCAATCAAAGATCGTTGTCTTTGAAGTGAGTTCACGTAAATGAAATCGGCCTGTGCCTTTGATTATTTTCCCCGTATGAAGCACATCGCATGTGTGTGGGGGTTGCCATGCCGTTACTGTCATTGAATCTAGAATTCCTAATGGACCTATCCCAGTAAATGCATTTATGGATGTTCCAACGCCTTCGGTTATTTCTGATGTCACCCAGACTTTAGTCTGAAGCATCCATTCACTCTGTTTTTCCCATTGCGCTAGCGAATCCCAAACCTTTTGGATTGGTGCATCAATCTTCAAAGAGATTGCTAAGTGATTACTAGACATTTAGGAGCAAGCCTTAAGAGCTTTAGTTACATCTGTTGTCCAGGAAATTAATTCGCGCATACCTGGTTTAATAAAGTTTTCAACTTCTAAATGTTCAACTAGTTCACGTAATGGGTTATATATTCCAAATGGATCCAGGATCACGACTGGCTTATTGTGAAACTTTAAATAACGTCCTACCCAAATCTCAAAAAACTCTTCAAGAGTTCCAGCACCCCCCGGTAAAGTAATAAAAGCGTCCGCGATATCTGTAATCATCGCTTTGCGCTCACCCATAGTTTCAACGACATGGAGTTCATCGTTATCATGATCAGCAAATTCAATATCAACAAGGGCTTGTGGAATAACACCGATAGTTCGTCCACCGCCCTGACGAGCGCCCCTTGAGACTGCGCCCATCATTGAAATATGACCGCCCCCGGTGACTAACTCCCATGAGTTGGCTGCAATAGCAGCGCCGAGTTCAAAGGCTAGGTCTACATACTTTGGGTCAATCGTTGGCGATGAAGAACAAAAGACTGCAATGCGCATGCAGGTAAGGATAGGGGTTAGGCTTAGGACATGACGACCATCGCATCAGGCCACGGCATTGCTACGATGGCTGCTGGAAAAACTCTCGATGTCTGGTTTCCTGCACCGCAACTTGGAGCACTGACGGCAACCCTTCCCAGTGAACTAGCGGTATTAGTTGGAAGCGATGATGCACGTGGAGTGACACGTGAATTAGTTAAAGTTGAAATTGATATAACTGTGGCACCGGCTGATGCCAAAGATGCTTATCTGCGTTTGCACTTGTTATCACATCGCTTGGTTAAGCCTCACGGAGTTCTACTCGATGGCATTTTTGGCTTACTCAATAATGTTGTCTGGACGAACTTTGGACCATGCGCCGTTGAAGGTTTTGAATCAACTCGTGCACGCCTAAAAGCTGCACATGGTCACGTAACTGTTCTTTCTGTAGATAAATTCCCACGCATGGTTGATTACGTAATCCCTAGCGGAGTGCGTATTGCCGATGCAGATCGGGTAAGACTCGGAGCACATTTAGCATCTGGCACAACAGTCATGCATGAAGGATTTGTTAACTTTAATGCCGGCACACTTGGAACATCAATGGTTGAGGGTCGCATCTCAGCTGGCGTTGTTGTTGGCGATGGTTCAGATATTGGTGGTGGCGCTTCCATTATGGGAACACTCAGCGGTGGTGGAAAAGAAGTTATTTCAATTGGTGAAAAATCACTTCTAGGCGCAAACTCTGGTTGTGGAATTTCACTAGGTGATAACTGCGTTATTGAAGCAGGAACTTATGTAACAGCTGCTTCAAAAGTCCGTTTACCTGATGGAGAAATTGTGAAAGCTGCAGCACTTTCTGGCGGTAATAACTTACTCTTTCGTCGTAATTCACTTGATGGCGCACTTGAAGCAATTAGCCGCACCGGTACTTGGGGCGGACTTAATTCAATTTTGCACGCTAACTAAAGTAAACCAGGCTGAAGGTATTTTAGTTCTGCTTCTAAAAGTTTCCCCACGTAGTATTGCTTGCACTCCAGTACTAGATGTTGCTTGAATCGCAGCAACGGTTCCACTCTCATTTACTCCCAGGATTTCTAAATTCACTACATCGGGTAGGACAAAGGCTGCAGCAATAACGCTCTGTGGCACTTCTCGATTCCACCTGACAAATCGTGGGTTGAGTATTACATCTAAGGAACCTGGATCATCAACAACCTGCGTGTAAGCCTTACTACTTCCCCATGCATTTACTGCCAGCTCTGTCTTGCCCCCTGATGAAGAGAAGAAATAAGCCGTAATTGGTAATCCAGATTGTGTAATTGTTAGGCCGGCAGTTTGCGTAACAATATCCTTCCAAACCACTCCGAATTGTCTTTCTAATTCCTTTGCATAACCCAGGAATGTTTGATCAGAAATCGAGCCATACAAATCGCAGTCACATGCCTTTCTATGTACACCTGATTTGCTCAGCGCATAGGTGCGAGAAGCAATTGCTTGAGCCTCTAAGGCTGCAATTGGCCAAAAAGATGGCATCTCACTAACGCCCCACAGATACTCATCAGCTAAGCGAACTGAGTTAGTCATTTCAATCCGATATCCAGATGGACTTTTGACTGCCTTAACTTGAATCTGCCCATAGCGAAGTTTCTGCCTTACGCCTGAGTGCTTAACTGAAATAACAGTCTCAGGGCCCTCTAGATAGCGAGTACCACCCCAACGAATTGTAAAAGTTTTACTTCGAGTGAGTACTTGCATAGTTTTTCCAAGAGTTATTCGTGGACTGACTGTGGAACCAATAATTGAGAAAGATATTGAATCAGCTAAAGAAGATACCGGGAGAACGCTTTCATTTCCTGCCTCACCTTGAATAATCTGAAGCTGGGAACCTTTTGTAGCAGTTGAAATCTTTGCACTAGTAAGTAGATGACCGATATTGACTCGTAGGATTTTGGAATCATCTTTTTGCTCTATTGCAACATCTTTATAGAAATATTTAATGATCTGTTCTGAACTTTGTCCGGCTAGCGCCATGTAGCGCGCACCCATCTGGCTTAAACCAACCCCATGGCCATATCCTGAACCTTGGAAGGAAAAGGTTGCAGGGACATCTTCAGCATTAGCAGTTGAAATCAAAGATGAAAATATGAATAGTAAGGCGAGAAAGGCTTTAGACATCCTCATCAATGGCTGCGCTCTTTCCTACCTGCAAAAACTCGCGATATGCATTTATTACAACCTTAGGTTCCCCACGTTGAAGGAGCTTTCCTTTATGGAGCCAAGCAACGTCGTTACAGACATCTTCTAATGTGGCCATTGCATGGCTGACAAGAATGAGTGCGCGATCATCGCTTCGTAGTTCTTTGATGCGATTAAGTGACTTCTCTTTAAATTTTGCATCACCGGTGCTCAGCGCCTCATCAACAATTAAAATATCTGGGCGAACGGTTGCCGCAACTGAAAAAGCTAGGCGGGCATACATGCCCGATGAATACGTGCGCATTGGAGCATCAATTGCCTCACCTAGTTCAGAGAAGTTAGCGATTTCTTCGAAGTGGCTATCAATTTCATCTCTAGACATGCCTGCCGCTAATCCACCCAAATAGACGTTGTCGCGCCCTGACATGGATGGATTAAAGCCAATTCCAAGTGCCAGCAAAGTGCTAACGCTTCCATAAACTTCAACTCGGCCCTGTGTGGGCGGCAATATTCCTGCAATAACGCGCATCAATGAAGATTTTCCTGCCCCATTGGTTCCAATTATTCCAAGTACCTGGCCGTATTCGACATCAATATTAACCTCATCCAATGCACGAATAACGCGAGTTTGTTTTCCTCCACGACCCAATGACTTAACGCGTGCTTTTAAAGTTGGTCTACGATCAATTGCAGTCGTATAAGAAAGACCAAGCCCGCGAACTGATACGGCAATTTCATTAGTCTTATGTGAGTTAGAGACGGACGGCAAATTCACGCTCCCTTGATAAGAAGAAGTAAGTGCCAATCAAGAAAATTCCAACAGCCCAACCAAGTCCGATGAGCATGTTAGAGGCAAGTGGAACTTGTCCATGTACAAGTGCACGCGACCAACTATCTAAAATTGGAAACAGCGGATTAAAGAATTCAAGAGTTTTCAGTTGTGGTTTCAAATCCGAAGCTTCATACAAAATTGGTGACAAGTACAAAAGAGTGCGCGTCATATAGGGCAAAAAGCTAGCAATGTCGCGGAAATACACATTGATGCAGGAAATAGTCACTGCAAGACCCAACGCCAACAACATTGTTATAAGAAGTACTGGAATTGCCCAAAACATTTGCCAAGAAAAGGGCACACCTAGAACTGTTCTGATTGCCAGAAAAACCGCCAGTGTTGGCAGGAATTTAAAGATTGCGATAACAACCGCTGAGATTGGCAACATAATGCGAGGAAAGGCAGTATTTAAAATCAAGCGCTGACCGGCAGTAATTGATTTAACGCCACCAGTTAGTGAATTAGCTACCAAGTAGAAAAGAAAAAGTGTTGCAGTTAGATGTATATATCGCGTGCTATCAGATGATCCTCTGATAATTACAATTAACAGGAAATAAACTGCTGATAACAACAAAGGATTCAAGACTAGCCACAATTGACCGAAAGCTGAGTCAAAATGTTGTTCTCGAAGCTCTGAACGCGAGTATTCAGATATAAAAGTCCTGCGTGACCAGAGAGATTTCCAGTATCGCCTAAGGGGCGGCAGGCCCGCACGAAATGGCTCATAGACCTGCGTTGGAGTGCTCACGGTCGTAAGGTTACCGCAGGCGCTAACGACTTTGGCGAAGTTAGAAAGCCAATACCCCATGTCACATGCATTGTCAGCAAAATAAGTGGGAGTGAGACAAACTCACCGAGTGATTTACCAATTCTTGCCGATGCAATGAGAATAAACAAAGCATATGTCAGTGCTGGCAAGAAGAGAATGGGTGAAGCTATCCCACCAAGGATCAATGATGAAACAACCCCAATCACAGTAAATGGCGGGGCAAGATATCTGTAGTTGATTGTGCCTTCATGTCTGCGTGATACAACTCGACGCCAACGTCCATATTCAAAATACTGTTTTGCAAGTGCTTTAACGGTTGATCGTGGGCGGTAGGTAACAACTAATCGAGGATCGAAATAGATGGTTCCGCCAACTGCACGCAATCGAAAATTCAACTCCCAATCCTGTGCGCGCGTAAATCTTTCATCAAATCCACCAACTGCAATCAAAGCTTGTTTTCTAAATGCTCCCAGATAAACCGTATCCACAGATGCTGCCCCACCACCTGTGTGAAAACGAGATGAACCAACACCCAACGGGCTGCGCATTGCTCGCGCAACACCTCTCTCAAAAACCGTTTGACCTTCTGCAGCCATAATGCCGCCAACATTGACGGCGCCTGTTTCTTTCAAGATTTCAAAAGCTAGGGTGAGGTAATTATTTGGAATTCTAGAGTGGCCATCTACGCGCACAATGATTGAGTATCTACTTGCTGCAACTGCCAGATTAAGTCCTGCAGCGGTACGTCCTGTGGGATTTGAAACAACTACTACACGCGAATCCGCTTTAGCTAATGCGAAAGCAATAACTTCTGTTCCATCATGGGAAGGCCCAACTGCCAAAATAATTTCAATCTCACCACCAAAATCCTGATCAAGAACGGCCTTCACGGCCTCTTCTAAATATTTAGATTCGTTGAGAACCGGCAGGATGACTGAGATTTTGGGCTCCGGTGAGCCATATAACTCATTTGCTGATGTCTTCATAACCCCTACACCGTATCGTCCAAGTACTCTTACACGGTGAAAGCGACGCGACCAATACGCATTATTACTTCCCTATCCCTAGCTGTTGTCGCCATCTCCGCTTTTTCTTGGTTAGGTCTGGGCCAAGTCAGCGGAGCAATTAACCGCGTTGATGTATTTGGCTCACTGGATAAACGTCCAGAAAAACCCAGCTCTGCACTTAATTATTTATTAGTGGGTTCAGATACACGCGAAGGCCTTACTAAAGAACAATCAAAGTTATTGCGAGTTGGCACTACAAAGTCTGCAGCAGGTGCTCGATCAGACACCATGCTTCTTGTGCACATTAGTAAATCTCGTGACAAAGTATCAATAATCTCTATTCCCCGTGATTCACTTGTGACCATTCCAGAACACCCCTCTTCTCTAAATAAAGATAAAATAGTTCCTGCAGCAAAGGGAAAAATTAATGCTGCATTTGCCTGGGGTGGTGCGCCACTTTTGATTCAAACTATTGAACAAGAAACCAACATTAAAATTGATCACTATATTGAAATCGGTTTCGCTGGTTTTGCAGGAATGGTGGATGCTTTGGGTGGAGTAGAGGTTTGTTCTAAACGTGACATCGATGATCCAAACAGTCACCTTGTCATGAGTGCTGGTGTCCATACTCTTGGTGGAATCGAAGCGCTCAAGTACGTACGTACGCGTGACTTTGACGGCATGGGCGATCTTGGGCGTATGCAACGCCAACAGCAATTTATGAGTGCCCTACTTAGGAAAGTGACAAGTACTGGCGTCCTACTCAACCCAATTAAGTTAGTCAATTTCTTCAATGCGACTATTGCAACAGTTCGAACTGATTCAGAGTTCAATCGAAATGACTTGATAGTTTTGGCTAAACAACTCAAGAATCTCTCTCCAAGTAAAGTGCGCACTCTGACAATTCCTTTAGGTAATGCAAATGCTCGCGTAACAGGAATTGGATCTGTTGTGACCTGGGATTCTGTACTAGCACCCGATCTATTTAACCGTTTACGTGAAGATTTACCGTTAGTTGATGAGGTAACCCCTTCACCTTCAGCATCGTCGAGCGCGTCAGCAGCAGTAACTGTGATTGATAAATTTAAGACTCGTACCGCTGATGAAAATCCTTGCGGAGCACTGAAGTAAACTCGCGCCTATGACATTGACTCTTTCAGTAGTTGGCTGCGGCTATCTAGGCGCAACACATGCCGCATGCATGTCTTCTCTTGGCTTTACCGTGATTGGTGTTGATACCGATCCCAATAAAGTGGCGATGCTGCAAAATGGCGAGCTGCCTTTCTATGAGCCGGGTCTAGACACCTTGCTTGCACAAGAAATGAAGACAGGTCGACTCTCATTTACTACTGACTTTTCTGCAGTTAAAGATGCGGATGTTCACTTTATTTGCGTTGGAACTCCACAGAGTAAAAATGGCCTTGCTGCTGATCTCACTTACGTGCGTTCTGCAGTTGCTGAGATTGCACCGTATTTGAAAGATGGCTCTTTGGTTGTCGGAAAGTCAACTGTTCCAGTTGGAACTGCGCAATCACTTCGTGATGAGCTAGCAAAGACAGCACCACAAGTAGACCTAGCCTGGAATCCAGAGTTCTTACGTGAAGGTTTTGCAGTTGAAGACACTCTGACGCCTAATCGCTTGGTCGTTGGTGTTGCTAACGATCGTGCTGAGCAGATCCTTAAGGAAGTTTATAAGCCAATCATTGACTTAGGTACACCATGGATTAGGGCAGACCTTCCAACATCAGAACTTGTAAAGGTTGCTGCAAACTCTTTCCTTGCAACAAAAATTTCTTTCATTAACGCTATGGCTGAGGTATGTGAGGCCGCTGGCGGCGATGTTACGGTCCTTGCCCAAGCAATTGGCTATGACCCACGCATTGGAAATAAGTTCTTGCAGGCAGGTATTGGTTTTGGTGGAGGTTGCCTTCCAAAAGATATTCGAGCATTTATGGCGCGCGCCGAAGAGTTGGGCGCTAAACAAGCCCTTGAATTCTTGCGTGAAATCGATGCAATCAACTTGCGTGCGCGCCAGCGTGTAATCGATGTTGTTCGCAGCGAACTTTCAGAGGATTTAACTCAATACAAGATTGCTGTTCTTGGAGCCACTTTCAAACCAGATAGTGATGACGTGCGTGACTCCCCAGCCCTAGATATTGCTGTTCAGTTACAAGCAGCTGGAGCAGCTGTGGTTGTTCATGATCCAAAGGGAATTGAACCTGCCCGCAAGCGTTTTCCAAAGCTTAAATATACTGAAGTAGTCACAGATGCAGTTAAAGACGCTGATTTGATCTTGCACTTAACTGAGTGGAAAGAGTATCGAGCTATCGATCCATCAACTCTTTCTTCATTAGTTAAAAGAAAAATCATTATCGATGGGCGCAATATGCTCAACCGAGAACTATGGCGTAAAGCTGGTTGGAAGTTCCATGCTTTAGGACGTACCGATTAACGAGCAAGAAAGTATCGATGCAGTCCTTGCAATGAAGACCTGGGCTGTTGTTGGGCTTGGAAATAATCCAGAGCGCGCAGCATTCGGTGTGGCAAAGATTTTACAAGATAAAGGTCACCGCATTATTCCTGTTTATCCTCGTGCAGAAACCGTGCACGGTGAAGTTGGCTATAAGACGCTTGAGGAAATTCCAGAGCTAGTAGATGTAGTTGATTGCTTTGTTAACTCCACACTTGTTGGCAAAGTTGTAGATGAGGCAATTGCAATTGGAGCTAAGGCTGTTTGGCTACAGTTAGATGTCATTGATCATGAAGCTGTTGCTCGTGCACAATCTGCAGGCTTAATAACAGTGATGAATAGATGCCCAGCTATTGAATATAGAAAGAAAAACTAGAAACCAGTTTTGTTTCCTCGGCGTGAATTTAAGCTCGCACCCTTAGTTTTAGCTTCAGCATTAATTTCTTTTAAAGCATCTCCAACTTTCGCGCTGATTGCTGAATCAGAGATTCCTAGAATTCGTGCAGCAAGTAAGGCTGCGTTCTTGGCATTACCCACTCCTACCGTTGCCACAGGAACGCCTGCTGGCATCTGCACAATAGAGAGAAGTGAATCCATTCCATCAAGATTTTTTAGGGCAACAGGAACACCAATTACCGGAAGGGTGGTTAATGAAGCAACCATCCCAGGTAAGTGTGCAGCTCCACCAGCGCCAGCAATAATTACTTTAAATCCTTTACCTGCTGCGGTTTGTGCAAACTCAACCATTTCAAGTGGCATACGGTGAGCTGAAACAACATCTACTTCATAAGAAATTCCTAATTGATCTAGAGCCTTTGCAGCCTCTTCCATTACAGGCCAATCAGAATCTGATCCCATGATGATTGCTACATCACTCATCAATTTCTCCGCTCATGTAATCAAGGGCATGTTGAACTTCTTGGGTTAATTCTACGAGGTTATCTCCCAGCAAATTAACATGGCCAATCTTGCGCCCGGGGCGCACTTGCTTCTTATAGTGGTGAAATTTCAACTCTGGTGTGCGGGCCATGAGATGAAGATATGGGCGATACATATCTTCCTTCTCCCCTCCCAAGATATTTCCCATCACGGCAATGGGGGCAGTCATCTGCGGATTTCCCAGTGGAAGATCCAAAACAGCTCTCAGATGTTGTTCAAACTGCGAAGTTACAGAACCTTCAATTGTCCAGTGCCCAGAATTATGAGGACGCATTGCTAATTCATTGACAAAAAGTTCTTGTCCTTTAACAAAGATTTCAACTGCCATAACACCAATGACACCAATTTCATTGGCAATATCTAAAGCTAATTGTTGTGCTCTCTCGCTTAAATCATTAGATAGTTCTGGAGCTGGCGTAATAGTCATAACGCATATGCCATCGCGCTGGATAGTTTGAGTTGGAGCCCAAGTAGTTGCTTGCCCATGCGGAGATCGCGCCACCATAACGGCTATTTCATAATCAAAATCAATGAGCTCTTCAATTAATACTTTGCCAACCTCTTTTATTACTTCCGCCAGCTCTGCTTCGCTATTGATTTTCCATACTCCGCGACCGTCATAGCCGCCTGAAATAGCTTTAGCAATTACTGGAAATTCAATGACTTCTTCAGTTTTAGTAACTACCCAGTTTTTTGGCGAAGGGAATTTGCTCAGTCGCGCACGCATTGCAGCTTTATCTTGCGAATAAATAAAACTGGAAGAACTTGGGCGAACCACAACCCCATCAGCCTCTAAAGTTTTAATAATGCTCAGTGGGATGAGTTCGTGTTCAAAAGTAATCACATCACACTTGCGCGCAAATGCACGGATAGTTTCAAGATCCTTGTAGTCGCCGACCACGTGGTTTGTTATTTGTGCTCCACTATCTTGCGCATCATTTGCAAGTAATAAGAGATTGACTCCAAGTGCTGTGGCAGGAGCAACACTCATGCGAGCTAATTGCCCAGCACCAATCACGCCAACAGTTGGAAAATCGTTACTCACTGGCCTATCGTAGATGAACTACGTCGCCTGCTTGAACATGGCTACCTGAATCTAAAATCAACTCTCCTCGGGGTGAGATTGCCACGGCCAGGCCTTTTTCAATTTCATCGTTCGGATAATGAATCTGGACTTTGGTCCCAAGGGTGGAGTTCAGCGATGTGTAGAGCTCAGCTACTGCATTATCTCCCTCATCCCAAGCGGTGAAGTTGGATTCAAATAAAGCTAAAACTTTTGCCAAAATCTCATTTCTATTTGTGTCACGCACACCTTCTATTGCCAGAGATGTGGCAGTTGGCACAGGAAGTTCTTCCACAGTCATCCCAACATTTATTCCAATTCCAATGACAACTCCATCATCAACTATTTCTGCAATCAATCCAGAAATCTTTTTCTCATTCACCAAAATATCATTGGGCCATTTAATACTTGCCTTAACTGTGTGTAGCGCTTGTGCAACGGATGCACCAGCAATTAATGCAATCCATCCCCAATCTTCTTTATTTCTTTTCGGTTGAATATAGAAAGAAAATAGAAGTGCAGAGTTTTTTGGAGCTTCAAATGTTCTGGATAATCTTCCGCGCCCCGCACTTTGATAATTGGCGGCAATCACATCGCCAGGTTTAGCTTTTCCACTTCGCGCTAAAGCGGCGAGATCGGTTTGTGTAGAGGCGGTGACATCAACCACGCTTACTCGCCAGTACTGCGTAACCAAAGAGTTGATAAGTGACCTATCAAGTGCCCCTCTTAGCATTTCAATGCCCATGACATGTACCGTAGGGGTATGAGCCGTGATCTGCATACAACTGCCGGGAAAATCGAAGATCTGCGTGCGCGAGTTGAGGAAGCGGTACACGCTGGCTCGGCACGCGCCGTTGAGAAGCAGCATGCCAAGGGCAAGAACACTGCCCGTGAGCGTATTGAAATGTTGGTTGACCCAGATTCATTTACTGAAATTGATGAGTTTGCACGACACCGTTCAACACAATTTGGGATGGAAAATAATCGCCCTTACGGCGATGGTGTTGTAATTGGAACAGCAACTGTAGATGGGCGTCCTATTGCTTTGTATTCCCAAGATTTTACAATTATGGGTGGATCACTTGGTGAAGTTCATGCAGAAAAGATCGTAAAGATTGCAGAGTTTGCTTTAAAGAGTGGAATTCCCCTCATTGGAATTAATGACTCCGGCGGAGCTCGTATTCAAGAAGGTGTTGCTTCCCTTGCCGGTTATGGAAAAATCTTCCGCCTTAACACCCGCTCTTCTGGTGTAATTCCTCAAATTTCTTTAATCCTTGGCCCATGTGCCGGTGGTTCTGCATATTCACCCGCACTCACTGACTTCACTGTGATGGTTAATGAGACTTCACATATGTTTATTACTGGTCCAGATGTTATTAAGACAGTGACTGGCGAAGAAGTAGGAATGGAAGAGTTAGGTGGCGCACGAACTCATAATGTTCGCACTGGTAACTCTCACTACTTAGCTGAAAATGAAGCAGATGCGATTGATTACGTTAAAGCCCTTCTTTCATATTTACCATCAAATAATATGGACAGGGCTCCACATCTCCCACCAACAGAGCTTTTAGAAAAGAAGGCTTCAGATATCGCACTTGATACTCTGATTCCCGATAGTCCAAATCAGCCATATGACATGAAAGTTTTGATTCAAGCGCTAGTCGATGAGGCAGAATTCCTAGAGGTCCATGCTCTCTATGCTCCAAATATCATTGTTGGTTTTGCCCGCATCGAAGGTGAAACAATTGGAATTATTGCAAATCAACCTAATCAGTTGGCTGGAACACTTGATATTAACTCCAGCGAAAAAGCTGCACGATTCTTACGCTTTTGCGATGCATTCAATATCCCAATCTTGACCCTTGTTGATGTGCCTGGTTTCTTACCTGGAACTGAGCAGGAATGGGATGGAATCATTCGTCGTGGGGCTAAATTACTTTATGCCTACGCAGAAGCATCCGTGCCACTTGTAACACTTATTACTCGTAAAGCATATGGCGGAGCATTTATCGTTATGGGTTCAAAATACCTTGGTAGCGATATTAACTTTGCTTGGCCAAGTGCTGAGATTGCAGTAATGGGTGCACAAGGTGCAGTTAATATCTTGTATCGCAAAGAAATTGCTGAAGCAAAAGATCCAGTTGCTGCAAGAGCCGAATTAATCAATGAATACAACGAATCGCTTGCAAATCCATACTTAGCTGCTGAGCGCGGAACGATTGATACAGTCATTGAACCAAATCAATCACGTGCATACATCACCAAAGCATTTAGAACTTTGCGCACCAAGCGCGACACATTACCTGCCCGTAAACACGGAAATATTCCGCTGTAATGGAGTTTTCAATAATTAAAGGAGATCCAACCGCGCAAGAGTTGGAAGCACTCAAATCGGCTTTGGCCCAACACGAACGTGAAGAGCTAAAGCCTATTACCCGCAGAAGTGTTTACGGTTTGCCACAACTACGACAAGGGCTATCTCATAAAATTACTTTCGGCGCACGAAAGAACTCATAAGCAATGCCAAGAATAGTTTTAGCTTCTGCATCCGCGTCCAGACGCCGTTTGCTCGAATCAGCTGGCGTAAAGCCAAAAATCATGGTTAGCCATGTTGATGAGGAATCTGATTTTTTCAATGCCATGAAACCTGCCGATATGGTGATTGCCTTAGCCATAACTAAGGCTCATACAATTCGAGAACAAATAGATTTTCCCGCAATAATTATTGGCTGTGATTCAACATTTGAATTTGATTCACAATCTCTTGGTAAGCCAGCAACTCCAGAGATCGCAATTGAGCGTGCCTCTAGAGTTCGCGGTAATTCTGGACTACTCCACACAGGCCACTGCATTATTGACACAACAAAGGACAAGGAGATTTCAAGCATCGTCACAACAAAAGTGACTTTTGATAATATGACTGATGCTGAAATTGCAGACTATGTTGCTACCGGTGAACCCTTACATGTTGCTGGTGGATTTACTCTTGATGGATTTAGCTCTCCCTTTATCCCCTCAATTGAAGGTGACTACACAAACGTAGTCGGAATATCTATGCCGTTTGTGAGAAAAGCATTTGAGCAACTTGGCTATTCCTGGCCAGAGGTCAAGGCGATGCAATGAAGCGCGTTTTAATTGCTAATCGTGGTGAAATTGCCGTCCGCGTCATTCGCGCATGTAAAGATCATGGGTTAGAAAGTGTTGCGGTTTATTCAGAGGAAGACCGCAATGCAATTCATTCCCAGATGGCTGATGCTGCTTATTCTCTCCATGGCACAACTGCAACTGAGACGTATCTAAATATTGAAAAACTAATAGAAGTTGCCAAGCAATCAGGTGCTGATGCAGTTCATCCTGGTTATGGATTCTTATCTGAAAATGCAAACTTTGCTCAAGCAGTACTTGATGCAGGACTTATTTGGATTGGACCTCCCCCAGCAGCGATTCGTGCGCTGGGCGATAAAGTCTCTGCACGCAAAATTGCAGCTAAAGCGGGAGCACCACTTGTTGCAGGAACTAAAGATCCAGTTGAAGGACATGAAGAAGTTACAGCTTTTGCAAAGGAACACGGGTTACCTGTTGCAATTAAGGCCGCTCATGGTGGTGGTGGCCGTGGATTAAAAGTTGCCCGCACGATGGAGGAGATTCCAGAGTTATTTGCATCTGCAGTTCGCGAAGCCATTAGCGGCTTTGGTCGCGGTGAATGCTTTGTTGAGCGCTATTTGGATAAGCCCCGCCACGTTGAAACCCAAGTTTTAGTTGATAAGCATGGTCACGCAGTGGTCGTTAGTACACGCGATTGCTCACTGCAACGCCGCCACCAAAAACTTGTTGAAGAAGCACCTGCACCATTTTTGAGCAAAGCACAAGAAGAAGAGCTCTACAGATCAAGTAAAGCCATCATGAAAGAGGCTGGCTACGTTGGAGCTGGTACCTGCGAATTCTTAATTGGCCTTGATGGCACAATTTCATTTCTAGAAGTAAACACTCGCTTACAGGTAGAGCACCCTGTGAGCGAGGAAGTAACTGGGATTGATTTAGTTCGTGAACAATTTAGAATTGCGATGGGCGAATCACTTGGATTTGATGACCCGGTCATTCGTGGACACTCAATTGAATTTCGTATTAACGGTGAAGACCCAGGTCGCTCATTCCTTCCAGCACCTGGACGTATTACTGAATGGGTTATTCCAACTGGGCCAGGTATCAGAATTGATGCTGGTTTTAAAAATGGAGACACCATCGGTGGTAATTTCGATTCACTATTAGCAAAACTTATTGTCACTGGCGCAACACGCGAACAAGCAATTGAGCGTGCTCGTCGTGCTTTAGCTGAATTTAGTATCGAAGGCTTAGCTACAGCGCTTCCTTTCCACCGAGCAATTGTGCAAGATCGCGCATTTACACAAGATTTTAAGATCTACACCAGTTACATTGAAAATGAATTCAACAATGAGATTCCGATGTATCAGTCACCTGTTGTGCCACTTGAGACACATATGGCACCTGAGCATTTAGTTGCTGAAGTAAATGGAAAGCGCTTTGAGGTTTTAGTACACGCTCCTAAGCCAGTAGTTAAGCGCCATAGAGCAAAGCAATCCATGGCAGGGGGCGCAGGTGGCACAGCACTTAATAGCCCCATGCAGGGAACTGTCGTGAAGATTGCAGTTAAAGACGGCGATCAAGTAGAGGTTGGCGATTTAGTTATCGTTCTAGAAGCGATGAAAATGGAACAACCACTCATGGCTCATAAAGCCGGCGTTATTAGCAATTTGAGCGCAGTCATAGGGGCCACAGTTTCTAGTGGAACAGCTCTTTGTGACATCATTGATGCATGACAAATAGCGAACTCCTCTATTCCGATCCACTAGCCGCAGCAACTACTGCAGCAAAAGAAATCACAGAACGTACAGGAGTCGCATCCCATGATGTCGCCTTAGTAATGGGTTCTGGTTGGGTGAGCGCGGTTGATGCATTAGGAACTCCAGCATATGAATGCAATGCTGAAGACATAACTGGCTTTCTTCCTCCAACAGTTGAGGGGCACTCAGGAAAAGTTCGCTCTTATGAAATTGAAGCAAATGGCAAGAAACTACGAGCACTCGTTTTTTTAGGACGCACACATCTCTATGAAGGTAAAGGTGTTGAACCAGTCGTGCATAGCGTCCGGACAGCGGTCAAAGCTGGATGCAAAGTTGTTATTTTGACAAATGCTTGCGGTGGAATAAATAACGCCTACAAAGTTGGTCAGCCCGTTCTGATTCGTGACCACATTTCTTTAACTGCTGTGTCTCCATTATCTGGCGCGACTTTTGTTGATTTAACTGATCTCTACAGCAAGCGCATTCGTGAAATTGTTAAGAAGGAAGATTCTTCACTTGAAGAAGGTGTCTATGTGCATTGGCGTGGGCCAACATATGAAACTCCAGCAGAGATTATAATGATGCGCACTATGGGAGCAGATTTAGTTGGTATGTCCACAGTTCCTGAAGCAATTGCTGCTCACGCACTTGGCGCTGAAGTTCTTGGAATATCATTAGTTACTAACGCAGCTGCGGGTGTTACTGGTGAAAAACTAAACCATGAAGAAGTTATTGCCGCTGGAAAGGCCGCTGCAGATCGAATGGGCGCTCTTCTCAAAGGGGTAATCCCGAAGTTATTCTAAGAACATGGATCTGACTCAAGAAGTTCAAGCATGGATTGCTGATGATCCAGATCCAAAGACTGCTGCCCAATTACAGCAATGGCTAGATACCAATAATGAAGTAGAACTACGAGCATCATTTAATGGCTTTTTGCAGTTTGGTACAGCTGGCTTGCGTGGTCCCATTCGCCCAGGGCCTTCAGGAATGAACCGGGCAGTTGTTGGTCGTACTGCTGCAGGAATTGCGGCATATATGAAGGAACGTAATTTAACTTCAGTAGTAATTGGCCGTGATGCTCGTTATGGCTCTGAGGATTTCACTTTTGAAACTGCGCAAATTATGAGTGGTGCTGGCATGAAGGTTTATGTCTTGCCCCGCCCACTTCCTACGCCAGTACTAGCTTTTGCTACCAATGAATTGAAATGCGATGTGGGAATTATGGTTACCGCTAGCCATAATCCTCCACAAGATAATGGTTATAAAGTTTATTTAGGTGGCACTGTTGATGGAATCCATTACCGCGGTTCACAGATAATTTCTCCTACAGATGATTCAATTGCACAAAAAATTGATTTAATCACATCTCTTGCTTCACAACCTCGTGGAAAAGAATGGACAACCTTAGGCGAAGAGGTCCTTCATAAATATGTCAGGATCACAGCAGCTCTTGCCCAGAGGCCTGGAAACCTAAAGATTGTTTACACAGCAATGCATGGGGTGGGAACTGAGACACTTCAACTTATTTTTCATAAAGCTGGATTCCCGCAACCTATCCTTGTGGATGCTCAAGCAAAACCAGATCCCGATTTTCCAACAGTTGCCTTTCCTAACCCTGAAGAACCAGGTGCAATTGATTTAGCTTTAGAGACTGCTCGCACATTTGATGCTGATCTAGTAATTGCCAATGATCCAGATGCAGATCGTTGCGCTGCTGCAGTCAAGGATCCAATAAAAGGCTGGAGAATGCTGCGTGGGGATGAGTTAGGTGTAATCCTTGGCGAAACAATCGCTCGAGCAACAACCACGGGAATCCTTGCAAACTCTATCGTTTCCTCATCAATTTTGGGCAAAATTGCTGCTCATTACAAACTAGATTTTAAAGAAACACTGACAGGCTTTAAGTGGTTAGCAAAAATTGATGGATTAACTTTTGGTTATGAAGAAGCCCTTGGATATGCCGTTGATGCAAATACCGTTAATGATAAGGATGGAATATCTGCAGCTATCAAGCTAGTTCAGATTGCAACTGATTTAGCTGCGCAGAATAAGACACTTCTTGATCTACTCGATGAAGTTTGGGCTCGTCATGGTTTTCATGCAACTGAACAAATTTCAATACGCCTGAGCGATCTTTCTCAAGTGGGTGTAATCATGGGAAATTTGCGCCGTAATCCCCCTAAGGAAATTGCTGGTTATTCAGTTACATCCATTGACGACCTTGCCAAACCAAGTGATGGTTTGCCCCCCACTGATGGCTTACGTATTTGGCTAGATGGTGGAATTCGAATCATCATTCGCCCAAGTGGCACAGAAGCAAAGATGAAGTGTTACATTGAGGCAATTGCAAAGGATTCTGCAACTGCGCAAGCGGTTCTGGATCAGTTACGAGCCCCATTGAAGGAATTGCTATCGTGAGTTTTTATGGTTTAGTCGATGGTACTGAAGCATCCCTAAAGAAATATCTGGGTTCGCTATCAGGAGTTGACCAAGTTGGCGCTGATTCTCGTGCAGCCATGCTTGCTACTCGCAGTATCAAGACAACTTCTAAACGCTGGGCGATTGACACTGCAATCACCATGGTGGATTTAACAACTTTAGAAGGTGCAGATACTCCTGGAAAAGTTAAGGCCCTATGCACAAAAGCTGTGCGCCCAGACCCAACTGATGCATCTGTTCCAAGTGTGGGTGCGGTCTGTGTTTACAACGACATGGTTGGAATTGCCCGCACGCACTTAGATCTCATTGGTGGCCATCATGTCGGTGTGGCTGCTGTTTCAACTGCTTTTCCATCTGGTCGTGCCTCGATGGCAGTAAAGATTCAAGATACGAAAGATGCGGTCGAGGCTGGGGCTTCAGAGATTGATATGGTGATTGATCGCGGTGCATTTCTTTCAGGTCGATATATCGAAGTCTTTGATGAAATCGTGAAAATCCGTGACATATGCGGTACTAAGGCACATTTAAAAGTTATCTTTGAAACTGGCGAGCTTGTGACCTATGACAACGTTCGCAAAGCCTCATTTTTAGCCATGGCCGCTGGAGCTGATTTCATTAAGACCTCAACAGGTAAAGTTGCACCAGCTGCTACCGCCCCTGTTGTTCTTGTGATGCTTGAGGCAGTGAGAGATTTTTATGCAATGACCCAGGTGCGAATTGGTGTGAAGCCAGCCGGTGGAATCAGAAACACTAAAGATGCCATTAAGCAGCTAGTCCTAGTCAATGAGACCGCTGGGCCAGAATGGCTCAAGCCATCTCTCTTTCGTATTGGGGCTAGTGCATTGTTAAATGATTTATTAATGCAACGCATGAAAATGGATGATGGCTACTACGCTAGCCCTCAGTACGTGACGATCGACTAATGGGGGAAAAATTGACTTTTGAATACGCACCGGCTCCAGAGTCGCGCGCCCTTGTCTCGATCAAGCCTAAGTACGGACATTTCATTGGTGGCAAATTTGTTGCCGGAAGTAAGCACTTCCCCACAATCAACCCAGCTACTGAAGAAGTTCTTTCTCAGATCGCACTTGCCGGTAAAAACGATATCGATGCTGCTGTAAAGGCTGCGCGCAAGGCATATACAACTACTTGGTCAAAAATGAGTGGTAAAGAGCGTGGAAAGTACCTGTTTCGTATCGCTCGCATCATGCAAGAGCGCTCACGTGAATTTGCAGTACTTGAAACCCTTGATAATGGAAAGCCAATTCGCGAATCGCGTGATGTAGATGTTCCACTTGCTGCAGCACACTTCTTTTATCACGCAGGATGGGCTGACAAGCTTGAGTATGCAGGCCTGGGAACAACACCTAAAGCTCATGGTGTTGCAGGACAGATTATTCCTTGGAACTTCCCATTATTAATGTTGGCGTGGAAAGTAGCACCTGCACTTGCTGCAGGAAACACGGTTGTTCTAAAGCCAGCTGAAACAACTTCACTCACGGCGCTTTTATTTGCCGAAGTATGCCAACAGGCAGAACTTCCAGCAGGTGTTGTAAACATTGTTACTGGTGATGGTTCAACTGGCGCGCTTATTGTGAATCATCCAGGAATCGACAAGATTGCATTTACTGGGTCTACTGAAGTTGGAAAAATTATTGCCCGCGCAGTTGCTCCAACAAATAAGAGTGTGACACTAGAGCTCGGCGGTAAAGCTGC
>ERZ889217.28-NODE-28-length-85023-cov-105.540451_pt1 | contig 85023 bp, 73 predicted proteins | sample MGYA00521098_ERZ889217 | MGnify/ENA primary metagenome ERZ889217 (study PRJEB32303, sample SAMEA104408613) | aquatic metagenome | biome: Brackish water; feature: Pelagic; material: water | place: Baltic Sea | collected 2014-06-10T22:04:00 | depth 2,362 m ... | reverse complement strand
GTGGCCATAGCCAGCGAGATAGCCGAGGATCTTGGCCCCCCGCGCGCGGGCCCGGTCGGCATTTTCCAGCACAAGAAAGGCGGCGCCTTCGCCGAGCATGAGTCCGCGGCGTCCGCGGTCAAAGGGACGGCAGGCCTCTGGTGCAAGAGACTGGAGTCCGTCAAAACCGGCAAAGACAAGTTCGCTCAGCGCCTCGTAGCCGCCGGCCAGGACGATATCCGTCATCCCGCTGCGGATAAGGTCCGCGGCGTGGCCGATGGCATTGCCGCCACCGGCGCAGGCATTGGCTACTGTCATAACCGGTCCGTCGAAACCGAAGAGATCATGGATCGCGCCGGTCTGCGCTTGGGACTGGTATTGGGCGACGCGCGCGGATTGGCCGGTGCGGGTCTTGCTCCAGAGTGCGCGGAGGAATTCTTCGCCCTTTTCCATGCCGCAGGCGGTGGTGCTGACCGACATTTCGAGTCGGGGCAGCAGGCAGCGGTCATTCGCATCGAGCAAGCGGGCTTCGCTTAGGGCCTGACGGACGGCCGGCAGGGCGAGACGGGTCGAGCGGCTGACTCGTCGCAGGCGTTTTTCCGGCCACGAGGGCCAAGAAGGGAGGCTTGCTTCTGCCCCCTCGGTGACGCGGCAACCGTCGACGGCGATGGCGGTCAGGGGGCCACGTGCCGAACGACCGGTGTGGAGTGCTTCCCAGGTCGAGGTCGCATCCGCACCCAAGGCGGTGACGCAGCCGAGGCCGGTGATCGCGATTTGGGGAGGCGGGGTGGCGGACACTTCTTTATTTCAACGCACCGCAGGGGCGATGAGGAGGCATTTTCTCTTGCTCACGGGCCGGCCAGCTGCCGACTCATCATGAATCGTCCGCGGGCCACGGGGCGATCGGCCACGCGGGACTCGGCTTCGAATTGGGCGAGAGCGCCGAGTTCCTTGACCAAGGTGATGTGTGTTTCGAGGGTTTCCCCGGGTGCGACGGGCCCGAGGACACGGAATTGGTCGATGCCGGCGAGGAAAAGCGGCGTTTCGGGTTGCGCGGAATCCTGCATCCAGAGAACGCCGGCGGCTTGGGCGGCGCACTCGACAAGGAGCACGGCAGGCATGAGGGGGCGTCCGGGAAAATGGTCGGCGAAAAACGGCAAGTCGGGGTCGAGGGTTTTCCAACCCGTGCCGCTGGTGGCGTCATGTTTCTCGAAGCGGTCGATGAACCGGAAGCCAGGTCCGTGCGGGGTGAGGGGTGTGTTCATGGAAGACGGAAAGTGGTGGCGGGCAAAACATGGTTGCGTCGGACCGCGGAAAAATCGAACCGCATGACGGTGCCGCGCGGCAAGGTCAGGCTCATGGAGCGGAGTTGCATGGTGTCCGCATCGATCGTGTTCTCGATCCGTTCTGGTTGGAAGTTGCCGGGGGTGGAGGGAACAAGGACGACAAGGTAGTTGCTGGCCTGACGCGTGACGGACACTTGCATATCCCCCGGCGGGCGATTTCCGCGCAGGATGTCGCGCAGGGCGCCGAGCGCCCGGGCGGAGGGATGACCGGCCGGGCGAGCAAGGGGAGCACGGCCCGTGCGGATGGTGGTGAAGGTTCCGGCGTCGAGCTGCATGAGTTCCCCGGGTGGGACTTGATAAGAAATGCGAAGGTCGTCAGGCGCCCGGTAAATAAGCTGTCCGCGGCTGATGGTGGGACTTGCGAGACCGTGGGCCGAGATGGTCTGGGTGAAGGCGGCCTCGAGGGTGCGGGTTTTTTGCTGGGCGGCGAAAAAGCGTTTTTCCAAAACGACTGCGTCGGACGATGCAAGGTCGCGGGCCAGACCAGTTGCGCTTAATGCGGCAAGAAGAAGAAAGATGCCGGAGCGGTTCATGTTATTCGCAGCGCAAGGAAGTGAAGTGATACCACTGCTCGGGGTAGGCGGCAAAGAGAGGAACGAGGGCGGCGGCCACCTCGCGCGTGTAGAGCTCGAGGGTGGCGGTGCGGCCTTCGGGTTGCCAATGCGGCTCGATGTAGGCACGCGCTTCAATGTGGTAAAGACCGTCGGGTTGGCGGGTGATGCCGACGGGCACAATCGGGCAGCCGGCGAGCAGGGCAAGCAAGACGGGGCCGGTCGAGAAGCGGATGCGTCCGTGCGGCAGGGTCACGGGCACGCTGTTGCCATCGTAGGGACGGTCGGCCAGCGAGGCGACAAAGGCGCCGTTTTGCAAAGAGCGCACGATGTCGAGGACGGAGAACGAATGATTGCCGACCACGATGGTTTCGACGCCCCAGCGTGCGCGGAAGTCGGCGCGCCATTCGGTCAACGCGGTCGAAGGTTCCGGCAGGGTGAGGGCGGTCATGGGAAAGCCAAGTTGGGCCATGACGAGTCCGCCCAGTTCGAAAAAACCAAGATGCCCGGTGACGAGCAGACAGCCTTGGCCTCCATCACGGGCCCGTTGCAGGTGCTCGAAGCCCTCACGGAAACCGAGCATGTCGACCACCTCTGATGTCGGGCGCGTGGAGAGGCGGCCGTAGGTGGAAAAATTTTCCGATTGATTCATGAAGAGGCGGCAGGCGGAGGCAAAGCCGGCCTGGGCCGGATTGAGCATGGCAAGATTGTCGCGCACGGCGCGCACAGTGGCGGGATGGGTCAAGCCGTAAAAAAGTCCGAGTGTCCGCGAAATGAGCCACGCGCCGCGGCGTCCGAGGAATCGCCAACCGAGAAGAATCCATTCGAATCCGCGTTTGCGGTAGAAAAACCGGTAGAATCCGTGATCGCGATAATCGTGGTTGGTGCTGCGGGGGAAAAAGGCCGGCAACAAAACCAGACAGGCGACAACTGCTGCCATGATGCCGAAGTCCATGACCAGACCGAAATTTTGCAAGGCAGGCTGTCCGGTCAGGGCGGGCGCACCGAAGCCGATGCAGGCACTGATGCCGGTGAGCAGGATGGGGGCAGCGAGATGATCGTAGGTTTTGACCAGGTCGCCGCGTTGGTTTTTCAGCGCCATGAGGACGTGCAGGCTGTAGTCCACGACGAGTCCGACCAGCAGGGGCAGGCTGATGAGAGAGAGTGGGCTGAGGGAGGTGCCGGTCAGCCGCAGCAACCAGAGAAAGAGGGTGGCGGAGAGAACGATGGCGAGCAGGTTGAGCGCGACCATGCGGAGGGATCGCTGGGCCAAGGCACAGAGCAGAACGATGGCCGCAAGCATGGCGATGCTGAGCCGGTAAAAGTCGTGCTGCGCGAGGGCGGTGATTTCCTGCGTGAGCGAGATCCAGCTGACCGGCAGGATTTCAGCGTCAGCGATGTTCCAACCATCTTCCGGCACCGGGGTGGTGGCCGCGGCGGGGATGCGAATAACGGCGTAGGCCCCGTCAGCATCCTTTCCGGCAGTGGTGCGGAGTAGGGGATCGAGAGCGGCAAAGGCGCGGTCGTCCCTGCGCGCGGCGGCGTCGAGCGCGGCGGTGAATTGCAGCGTGGGGCCGGACCATTCGGGACCGAGACCGGCAAGCTGGAAGGCTTCGGCCAGACGCGTTGTGGTGTCCGGGTTCCAGGCCTGCAGGTTCGCCGCACGTTGTGATTCCGAGGGGATGCGGGCGAGAAGGGCAGCGGGATCGGCGTCCGGGAATCGCGCCGCCGTGGACGTCGCGGCGCCGCGGATGACGTCATGGTTTTTCCCCCGCAGCACGTAGACCGCATCGTTGGCGGCGGGATCAAGTTCCTGCAGCCACTCTTGGGCGGTGTAAGCATCGCTGCCGACGGGGCGGAGGCGGTCGAGTCCGGGTTGGTAAAATCCGGAGGAGGACGACCAAGGTTGCAGCCAAAAGATGGTCAGCGCGAGGAAGACCGCCCCGCCGGCGAGCAGGCCGCGGTGGCGCTCGACCAATCCGGCAGCGCCGCGGCTGGCGCGGAAGAGAATCGGTGGGGCGTGCGGGGGGCGGGCGGAAAGGATGATCTGCAGCTGCCATGTGGCGAGGAGGGCTGAAGCGAGGAGCCCGGTGCCGACGAGGACACCGAGTTGCTGCAGAGCAGGGAACGAGGTGAGGGCGAGAAAGTAGAATGCGGCGGCCGTGATGAGCGCGCTGAACCAAATGGCGCGTCGCAAGGTGCGCCAGACGGACTGATCATCGCGATGCGGCGAGCCGAAGTGGTGGTAAACCAGAATACTGTAGTCCATGCCGACGCCGAGGAGGATGGAGGCAAATCCGATGCTGATGACATTGAGGCTGCCGAAAAAGACACGGGCCGCAACGAGTCCGGCCAGCAGGGCGAACAATTGGAGGAACATGATCCATCCGAGCGGACGCAGCGTGCGGTAGAAAATCCAGAAGGCGACAGCCAGCAGGAAGACCGCGGCGACCACCATGAGGATGATGTCGCCCCGCATTTGGCGGGAGATGTCGGCGTTGAAAACCGGGCGACCGGTGAGCAAAACTTTTCCGGAGGAGTCAGCCGGGATGGCGCCACGCAAGGCGGTGATGAAGGCGTCATCGGCGGCACTGTCCGGGAGTGGCGACGACGGCGTTATGACAAGAAAACCGGGAGCGGGCTGGTCAGGCGGATCGATTGTCGCGGGCAGGAGACCGAGCGGATCGAGTTGCAAGCTGACGATGGCGAAGGGATCGATGGCTCCGGCCAGCTGTGCAGGGAGGCTCTGCAGACTTTGTGCCACCGCGGCGGGCGCCAGCGAGGCGTTGACGCCGTCGAGGACGGATGAGTCTGCTTGGAGCAGAAGCCAAGCGGCGAGGGTGCCGGACTGGGTTTCGAATTGTTCCGCCGGGGTGGTGATTGAGGCGACGGAGGGCAGGGCGGTCAAGGCGGCACGGGTAGCGGCCAGCAAGCGGGTGCGTTCCTCCAGCGGCAGACGAGGGTCGGCTACGGCAAAGACCTCGTTTTCGCCGGCGGCCAAGCGGGTGAAAGCCGCGAGGCCGCGCACGCTCGGCAGTTCCGCGGGAAGGGCGGGGAGCAGTTCCGTTTCGAAGCGGATGGTGAGGGCGGCCCAGAGGCCGGCTCCGGCCACGGCAACGAGAAAAAGCGTGCCCGGCAGGGAGCGGAAGAGAGCCATGGAGCGGGTCAGGAGACGGGAGACTGGACTTGGAAACTGGCGTGAGTGGCGGCGCCGAAGCCCCGGTCATCGCAAGGAAGGGATAGGCGGGGCGATGTTGAGGCGGCGTTGCAGGCGGCAGACGGTGTCGAAGAGACGGAGGCGGAGACGGTCGGCCAGGCCGGGATCGGTCTGCCCGCCTACGAGGCGGGCCACGCTGCGGGGCAGTTGCAGGACGGGTTGCGGGCTCATGAAAACTTCGAAACCCGCCCGGTCGTAGAAGGAGCGGATGAGCCGGGCATAGCGGTTCATCCATCCGGTGACACTCCGGGTATAAGCCCACCGCTCCCACGGCCGCAGGGAGCGCCCGCAACGGTCGGCTTTGACCAGGAGGTCGGCCGCGCGGAGACCGGACTGCAGGGCGAGCATGACTCCGGAGGAAAAGATGGGATCAACGAAACCGGCGGCGTCACCGGTGAGCAAGACGCGCCGCGTGGCGAAGGAAGAAAACTTCCAGCTGTAGTCGCCGGTGGCGCGCAGCGGAGTGATGCGTCGGGCGGAGTCCAGACGTTGGGCGACAGCGGGTGCGGCGGCCACGGCGGCAGCGAAGAGGTCATTATAATCGCCTTCCCCTTTGACTTCTCCGGCGGGGAGAACGAGGCCGACGGACATCCGGTCGCCGGCCAGAGGAATGAGCCAGAACCATCCGCCGGCGGTGCGGATGATGGTGATATGACCTTCGGCTTTGCCTTCGTGGCGGGTGGCGCCTTCAAAATGTGCGTAGATGGCGACGCGGCGGACTTTTTGCGTGCCGCGACGGCGCAGTCCTGCCCGGGAACCGGCGAAGGCACAGCGCCCGCTGGCATCGACGACCCAACGGGCGGTCAGCTCGGTCCGTCCCGACGGTCCTTCGGCGTGGAGAGTGATCGGTGCGCCGGGCGCATCGTGCAGCGCCGTGACGCGCGTTTCCTCATGCACGGTGCAACCGTTTTCACGCGCGTGCTCGAGAAGGAGTTGGTCGAAAGGGGCGCGTTCCACTTGGTAGGTGTATTCGTGCTGCGGGGCGAGGTTCTCGCCGAACCAGAGGCGGTTTTGCCGTTCGCCGTCGGGCGTGCTGAATTCCGCGCCGTATTTGCGGAGAAAGCCGGCTTGCTCGAGTTTGTCCCAGACACCGATTTCCTTGAGCAGGTCGTTGCCGTGCGGCAGAAGGGATTCGCCCACGCAGAAGCGGGGAAATTTTTCCTTTTCGAGAATGGTGACACGGAGCCCGGCGCGCGAGAGTCGGGTGCCGGCGGCGCTACCGGCCGGGCCACCGCCGATGATGGCGACATCGCAGGACTGAGGGTGCGGAGTCATGAGGCCTGGGCGGCGAGCCGCTGGGTGATCCAGCCGTGGAGGACGCCGAGGCTCTGCAGGGCGTCGCGGGCTGTGGCGGGGTCGCCGATGGCGAGCCCGTATTGTTTTTCCACCGCGATGGCCATTTGCAGGGCGTCGAGCGAGTCGAGCCCGATGCTTTCCGGCCCGAAAAGCGGAGTGTCCGCTTGGATGGTCTCCGGGTCGACTTTAACCATGCAGTTTTCCACCAGCAGTTCTTTGAGAAGATCAATCGTTACTTCAGCCATCGCGAGATTCCCAATTTAGGAATTTCAGCGGTCAAGTAAAGGCCGTGCTGGTCAGGCGGGCGGACGGGCGGTGCTATAGCCGAGGGCGGATAATTTGCCAAGCAGGCGTTCAAGGGTGCGGGCGCGGGTGCCGGGCCGGAGTCCGGAAACGGGACCCTCATGGAGAAGGATGATCGCTCCGGCATGGAGGCGTCGGACAATGCGGTCCACCACGACATCCGGTTCGTGCGGCACGCCATCGAAGCCACGCGTGGACCATCCAACAACGCGGAGGCCGGCTTTTGCCGCCGCGGCATGGACGAATGGATTGGCCAATCCGGCCGGGGCGCGGAAAAAGCGCGGATCCTGCGCGGTGACTTGGCGGATGGCGTTGCTTGCGGCGCTGATCTCGTGGCGGGCGCAAGAAGGCGAGGCGGCCCAGAATGAACCGGCGGGATGCGACCATGTGTGGTTGTGCAACTCGTGACCGGCCGCAACCACCGCGCGGGCCGCTGCGGGGTAGCGCCACACTTTATGGCCGATGGCGAAGAAGCTGGCGCGGGCGTCATGACGGGCGAGCACATCGAGAATTTCCGGGGTGTCTTGCGGATCGGGTCCGTCATCGATGGTCAGCCAGACTTCACGCTCGCCGGTGCGCAAATGCCGGAGGACGGGTCCATTCCAAGGACAGTTCGGAATGAGGGTCGGGCCAAGTAAAGTTGCGGTGGCGAGCATGCCCCAGCGATGGGCGCGGGCCGGATTCCCGCGGAGTGCCTGAACAGCCGCACCTGCGGCGCAAAGGCCGGAAAGCGTGAAGCCGAGGCGGCGCCGGAGTTCCGCCTTCATGGGGCGACGAGTGGGCGGCGCCGGCGGTAGCGGGCCAGACGCGGGGCGAGTAAAAACGACTGGAGAAGGAGTCCGGCATGCGCGCGGGCGAGGAGGAGGTTGTCGCGAAGGTAGTCGAAGTGGCTGATCCCGCCGAGGTTGGCGGCATGATAATGCACGCGGGTGGGCAGGTTCATCGGCGGCACGCCGCGCCAATAAAGTCGAACGGCGAGTTGGGTGTCGAAATCGAACCGTCGTCCGCCCCGGATCGAACGCAAAGTTTCCAGAGCCGGAGCGATGGGGTAAACGCGCAGACCGAAGAGGGAGTCATCGATGCCGCCCCACCACGTCTCGAGGTTGGCGAACCAATTGCCGGCGCGGCGGCCGACCACCCGCACGGTTGGAGCGTCGGGACCGAACACGGGGCGTCCGAGAATCATGGCCTGAGGGTGCAGGCGGGATGCCGCCATGAAACCGGGCAGGTCGGAGGTTTCATGTTGTCCATCGGCATCAAAGACGGCGGCGTGGGTCCAGCCTTCCGACTGTGCGAATTCCAAGCCGGTCAAAACGGCGGCGCCTTTGCCCCTGTTCACCGGATGGGAGATGACCCGAAGGTCCTTTTGCCGCGCAGCCAGGTCGCGAATCCTTTGCTCGCTGCCATCCGTCGAGCCGTCCACCACCACCACGACCGGGCGCCAAGTCTCGAGCACCGCGCGCACCGTGCTTTCGAACAGCGGTCCGGAGTTGTAGCTGGGGATGATGACCCCGCGGTGCGGATCAGGCATCATGAGGCGCGACGCCGCACGCCGTTTTCGTCGCGCAGCAAAGAGGCGTGGAAGAATTCTTCGATTTCCGCGGATGTTGCCCGGGCATCTTCGTCAATCTGCGGGAAAAAAACCTGCGACGCGGTCAGGCGGTAGCGGATGGGGCACGGGGCGGGACGGAAGAAGTTGAAATTGCGTCCGAAATAATCGGAGTCGCATTCGATCAGGACGGTGCGCACCGGCGCGCCGGCGCGAGCCGCGGCCAGGGCGAATCCGTGGCGGAAGGAACCAACGGGGCATCCCTTGGTGCGCGTGCCTTCGGGGAAGATGAGGACATTGTGGCCGGCCAGAAGGCGATCGCGGGTATCGCGGACCATGGAAAGCGGGGTGTCGTTGCGGATGAAGCCGCAGAGATGGGCGGTGCCCGACATGACGGGATCGCGGAGCAGGCGGGAGTTCATCACGCAGTCGAGACCGGGGAGGCGGGAACAGAGGATGATGGCGTCGAGGATGGATGGATGATTCGGCGCGATGACGGAGCCTTTCCATCCTGCGGCTTGTTCGAATCCCGAGAATTCCACTTGGATAATGCCCCAGCGCTCGAGGAGCGCGATATAGCGGGCAAAACGCCGATGGAGGTGCAACCGCTCGCCGGAAGCCGTGCGGCGCCCGCGCCGTGCGGCACGGAGAGTGAGTTGCAGACCTGCGGCGATGAAGTAGAGGTGGGCGGCGGCCTGCCGCCCATAGGGCACGTGATGGCGGACCGGCCCCGGCGCGGGCGCCAGTTCCGGATTTTCCAACTGGATCGTGGAGGGCGACGTTCGCATGATGCGTGCTGCCGGGAGGCTAAGTGGACCAAGCGATTTTTACCATGACTGTGATCATCTTCGGCCGGAGGCGGATGCTGTGAAGACGCGCTCTTTCGATGTGGTCGTGGCGGGGGGCGGTCCGGCCGGGGTGGCGGCGGCCGTCTCGGCCTCACGGTCCGGGGCGCGGGTCTTGCTCGTCGAGCGCGAAGCGGGTCTGGGCGGGAATGTGCGGGCGGCGAAGGTGCACAGTATCTGCGGACTTTATCGCAGCGCGGCGGGCCCCGGGGCCGAGCCGTTGCAAACGGGCCTGGCCATGGAATTTGCCCGGCGGCTTGTCGCGTCCGGCGGGGCCTGCGGTCCGCAACGTTTCGGCCGGCTCGATGTCTTGCTCCAAGAACCGGAAGCTTTTGCCCGCCTGTGCGAGGACTGGGTGACGGAAGCCAAGACCATTGAAGTGATGAGAAATGCGCGGGTGACCGGGGGCGAAGTGGAGGGGAGGAGGGTGAAATCCCTGCACCTCGCCACGCCGGCCGGACAGGTCACGATTGAAGCCGCTGCCTTCGTGGAGGCCACCGGCGATGGCAATCTGGCTGCGGCGGTGAGCCTTTCTGCCGAGTCTGCTCCCCGGCTGGAACTTCAGCGCCCGGCTTACATTTTCGGTCTCCGGTCGGTGGCCAGCGCGGCCTTGGCGCCGGCGGCGCGGTTGGCTTGGTCCGCCTTGCTCGTGGCCGCGGTGCGGGACGGGCGTCTCGGCGCCGGGGCGCTCGGGGCGGCGGTGCGGCCGACTTGTCGTGATGGCATGGTGCGGGTTACGCTCGATTTGGCGGCGGGGGGTGGGGACTACGATCCTTGCGATGAGGGGCAGGTGCGGCGATTGACCGCGGAGGCGCGGGAGTCGGCTGAGATGCTGACCGATTTCTTGCGTCGGGAGGCCGCGGGTTTTGAGAAGGCAGAGGGGTGCAGTTGGCCGGAGCGTATCGGAATCCGCGAGAGTCGGCGGGTGATGGGGCGGCATGTTATCACCGCGAATGAGGTGCTGTCCGGTGTGGTGCCGGAAGATACGGTTTGTTTTTCGTTTTGGCCCCTCGAGTGGCACGAGGCGGGGGCGGCCATGCGTTTGGTTTATCCGGACAATGGCGCGGCGTGCGGCGTTCCTCTGCGGGCCTTGCGTTCGCAAGATGCGGACAATGTTTTCCTGGCCGGAAGATGTCTCTCTGCCACGCACGAGGCCCAAGCAGCACTGCGGGTCATTGGCACAAGCATGGCGACGGGCCAGGCGGCCGGTCACGCGGCGGCTTGCTTGTCGCGCGGGGCGGATGTTGATGCCGCGGCAATCCTGGAGGCTTGTGCCCGATGAGCTCGGTGGCCGAGACCATTGCCGATGCCGTGGGGGGGAGTCGTTGGCTGCGCGGTTATGTGCGGGGAAAGTTGGGGAGTGATCCGGTTTTCGAAGCGGGGCGGGCGGTGGTGGCGAGAACCGGCGGGCCGGTGGTGGACCTTGGTTGCGGACTTGGTTTGTTTGGCTTATGGTTGCGGCAGTTGAAGGTTGATGCGGCCTACCGTGGCTGCGATTTGGGGAGCTGGAAGATCGAGGCGGGGCAGCGGGCGGCCACACAGCTTGGTTGCGAGGACTTCCAACTCCGGGTGGCGGACATGACGGACTTTTCGCTGGAGGGCGCGAGGACTGTCTGCGCTTTCGATGTGATTCACTACCTCGATGCGGCCGGTCAGGCTTTGCTCATGGAGCGTCTGATCGACGCGGCCCGCCGTGGAGCCACGGTGTTGATTCGCACCGGGGTGCGTGGTTGCGGTTGGCGCAGTGCCGTGACCCGGGCCGAGGAATGGTGGACCCGCGCCAGCGGTTGGATCCGCGGTGGCAAGATCAACTTTCCGCGACTGGAGGACTTGCACGAAGTCTTCGCCGCGGCAGGCTGCCGGGTGGAAGTGCGACCGCTGTGGGGGAAGACGCCCTTCAGCAGTTACTGGCTGGAAGTCACTGCACCAAGAGATTTTCCGCTTGCGAGGACGTGGACGACGGACTAAGCACAGCGCAATGAAGCTCCTCCCGTTTTTTCTGGCCGCAGTTCTTCTCACTGCTTGCAACAGCCCGCAGCGTTTTGAGGCCAATCGCACGGCGGCCCAATCTTGGTTGTCCGGAAAAGCCGGGACCGCGCGGGGCGACGTGAGTGGAGCTTGGCGTGATGGGACGCGGGAGGCTTGGGGTGATGCCCGTCTGGTGCAGCGCGGCAACAAGATCACCGGCACACTTGGCGACTACAAGGTGGACGGTGTGATGAATGGTTCGCGCGTGTTCTTGGCGCTGAAAGCCGACGACTGGTATTATTATTCCGTTGAAGCCTTGCACAAAGGCCCGGTGCTGGAGGGGCTTTATTCGCGCGGGGTTCCGGTGCGCTTGATCAAGGGGCAGAGCGAGCCGTTTCTTTTGCGCCGCGCCTTGTCCAACTAAGACGCGCTCTTGTCGCGCGCCAGCGCCAGACGGTCGAGCGTCACGGCGAAGGCGGCCATCAGAACGATCGAAAAAATGGTGCTGGCAGCCATTTTCTCCCAGGACAGATTCTGCAGGTTGAAGTAGACGAGTTGTCCGATGTTGAGCACGACCAGGCTGCGCAGCAACCACTCGAGGGGGATTTTGTAGAGAAGGAGAGCGCCGAGGGGAGCCATGACGAGCACAACAGGAAATGCGGTAAGCCAAGTTTGGAATTGGTACGTGGTGAGTGGGGCGTCGGCCATCCCGCGGTAGGCGAAACCAAGAATGCTGATCGCCGCCATGAGCATGATGCTCGTCTGGGTGGCATTTTTTTCCCTCAGGCGGAAACGCGTGACAAGCAGGGTGTAGAGCAGGATGTCAGCGCCCGTGCCGAAGAGGCTGGCACACATCCCGCCGGCCAAGAGAACGGCGACGGTGGACAGGCGTCCCTCGGTCACGGGAAGCGATGTCTCGCTCCCGCGGTGGTCGCTGAAGAGGTAAGCAACGGTGAAGGTGGTGATCAGGCTGAGGAAGAAAGCCTGGAGGAGGTAGGCGGGAAGGCTTTGCAGGAATTGCATGCCGAAGACAAAGCCGGCAAAAGCCACCGGCACGTACCAGAGGAGCGGGCGGAAAGCGCGGAGGTCGGTCGCGGGGCGCGTGAGGATAAAGATGCTGGCACTGGTCATGCCCACGCTCTGGATCATGAGGCTGAAATCGCGAGCCATGGAACGTTCCACCTCGAAGAAGACGCTGAGCATGGGGAAAGCCACGGCTCCGCCGCCCTCCGGAGTGATGCCGGCCACAAAACCGCCCAGCACCATGATGGCGGGGTAAAACCAATGGGCAGCGAGAAAGGAAAAATCGACGAGGCGCGTGACCAGGAGAGCCCAACCGGTGAGGGCGAGACAAAACCAAATCTGAAAGAAGCGCGGGCGCGGCATGGGATGGCGCCGGCAGGCTCAGGCCCGCCAGCGGGGCCAAAAACATCCCGTGGTTTGAGCGTAGGCAGAATAACAGGCATGCCTCCGGCCGAGGAGCCGTTCCTCATGGGCCGCCTTGCGACGCAGGATGAAGATCAAAATGGCCGTGGCGAGGAGCGAGGGCCAGCTTTGCCGCCAGATGGCCCATCCGGCGGCGAAGAGCATGAGGCTGAGGTAAAGCGGATGCCGTAAGCGGCGGTAGATGCCGTGGGTGACCAATTTGTTGGTCGCGTGCGGTTGCGGCCACGGGCTGAGGTTGGTGCCGAGGCCGCGTAGACCGAGAATCGCCGGCAAGAGGGAGGTGGTCATGATCACCCCTCCCGCAATGGAAATCCAAGCGGCACCATCAGGACGACCGTAGTGCCACCCGGCCCCGAGCACGGCGGCCAAACCCAGACACTGTGCGGCGGTCCAGGCAAACCCAAGGTAGTCGACCGTCTTCATTTCGGAGGTGCGCGCGCCCGGGGAGATTCGAACTCCCGACCAATAGATTAGAAATCTACTGCTCTATCCCCTGAGCTACGGGCGCGGATAGGCAGGCTCAAAATTGCGCGGCCAAGCGCGATTGTCGAGAACGACGCGGGGCTTAGTCGCTGTGCTCGCTTGCCTCATCGCTGATACGATTGCCGAGCGCGGAAAGGTCATCGCCGAAGCCGCGTGTCGTTTGGCACGAGCAGAGGCTGCCGAGAAGAAGGAGAGATATCGGGAGTATGAATAAATATTTCATCACGCGGTCCAATTTGCCTGCCGGGATGATGAGATGTCCAGTCTGATCGGCAGGGTCCGGCCTCCGCCCGATTATTGTCTTTGCCTCCGCTTGGCGGGGGAGGAGGTCAGGGGGTGGCGGCATCCTTCGTGGCGGCTCGGGCGGTGACCGGCTCGGGCCCGAGCAATTTGATGTAGTCCTGCATGATGAGGAGTGCCTCGTCGCGCACAGGATCAACGAAGGGTTCCTCTTCGTCGGGAGCCGACGGATCTTCGACGTCTTCGGGCTCGGTGTAGGATTGCTTGGGCGGCTTGTCGAGGGACACTTTTTGCAACTCGGCAGACTCCACGGTGTCGAGGGTGACTTCCATGGCGAAGATCCCGGGTGCGCCGCGTTTTTTCCGCTCGGCCAGGCGCGCCTCGCGACGGGCTTTCTCTCCTTCGATTTCGGCCAGCCGGGTTTTCTTGTTCAGGCTCACGGCGTTTTCTTCGATGCGGGTGACCAGGCGATCGTAGTCCTCGCGGATGTAGTTGAATTCGGAGTTGGCCGCGACGCGCGACTCGCTGGCAGTACGCAGTCGCGGAACAAGGGCGGCGACATTGCCGGTGGGTGTGAACTGGCGCGCGGGAACTTCGTCGTAGCCCAGAGGATTCTTAAGTGAGCCCTCGCCGACATCATCTTGGTCGGTCAGTGAGGGGAGGACGATGTCGGAAGCGACTCCGCGCAACTGGGTCGAACCGCCTTTGATGCGGTAGAATTTCTGGATGGTAAGTTTGACCGCACCGGCCTCGCGGGCCTGGGCGAAGAAGGGCATGAAGCGTTGCACGTCGATCAGGGTTTGCACCGTGCCCTTACCGAAACTTTGCTCGTCGCCGACCACGATGCCGCGGCCGTAATCTTGGAGGGCGGCCGCGAAAATTTCACTGGCGGAGGCGCTGAGACGGTTCATCAAAACGATGAGGGGCCCCTCCCAGAGGACGCTTGGGTCGGAGTCGGTCAGGGGATTGATGTTTCCGTCGGTGTCCTTAGCCTGAACTACGGGGCCCTTGGGAATGAAGAGACCGGTGAGGCGGATCGCTTCATCAAGCGAGCCGCCACTGTCGCGGCGCAGATCGATGATCAGCCCCTCGATATTTTCTTTTTTGAGCCGCTTGAGGAGAGCGGAGACGTCCTTGGTCGTGCTGCGCGCAGGTTGGCCGCGCTGGTTCATGTTGGCGTAAAAGCTGGGCAGAGTGATCCATCCGATCCGCGTGTCGGTGCCGTCCGGACCAAGGGTGTCGATGACTTGGGCTTTGGCCTGCTGGTCTTTGAGTTGGACCTCGTCGCGCACGATGGAGATGACCTCTAGCTTGGAGGGATCTGGAGACGCGGCGGGGAGGACTTGAAGACGCACGGTGGTTCCTTTTTTGCCGCGGATCCGTTCGACCACGCGGTCGAGTTTCATGTCGACGACATCTTCAAATTCTTGGTCGTCTTGGGCCACGGCGGCAATGCGGTCGTTGACCTTGAGCTTACCGCCACGGTCGGCAGGCCCGCCGGGGACGAGTTCGACAATTTTGGCGTAGCCATCGTCGTTGCGGAGCACAGCGCCGATGCCGATAAGGGAGAGGCCCATCTGAATATTGAAATTATCCAGCGCGCGCTGGCTCATGTATTCCGAGTGCGGGTCGTAGCTCTGGGCCAGCGCGGAAAGGAAGGTGTCGGCTTGATCCTCGCGATCATCTTCCTGCAGCGTCTTGAGCAGGCGTTCGTAGCGCTTGGCCACAGTTTCGACCGGGGTGCGTTTCGGTGGGGAGGCGGGGGCGGCTTCGGCTGTTTTTTCGGTCTTGGGCTGGCCGCCTTCTTTGGAGGCCTCTTCACGTCTTTTGGCCGCGGCCTCCTCGAGGGCCTGTTGGGCAATGATGGCTTGAAGGAGCTCGGCTTCGAGCCGGTCGGACCAGATTTTGTCTGCCTCGGCCTCGTTGGCTGGCCACGGGAGTTTGTCGCGGTTGATTTGTGCGGTGCGGTCGCTGTCAAAAGTAAAGTCCCCTTGGAGTCTTTCCCCGATCCAGCTGACGCGTGCCTCGACCCGCGAAATAAAGCGGTCGTAAATGTCATGCGCTGGCTTGAGATTTCCGGCGAGGATATCCTCGTGGATCCATTCCCCGTGCTTCGAAGTGAATTCGTCGATGTCGGCCTGAGTGAAGAAGAGGCGATTGTAGTCGAGCAACTCGAGGTAACGATCGAGGGCTTTGCGGGCTTGGGTGACGCCGGGTTCGACTTCGTTGTTGAGGCGTTGGCGGCTGAAGTGCGCACTTTCCAGCATCCGGGCCACGGTCTGGGTGATTTCGCCCAGCTGGTTTTCGTCTTTCTCCGGTTTGTCGGCTTGGACCGGAGCGAAGGTGGCGAAGGAGGCGGCCAGGGCCAGAGCGATCAGGCGGAAGGAGTTCATTTAGTTGTGATAAAGAGGTCGCCTTGACTGACGGATTGCGCAAGGAAAATGAGACACGTAGGTTTGACCGACCAAGTATGTTGAAGTTCAAAACATTTACCGGCGGGCCTTACGAGACGAACTGCTTTCTGGTCGAGGCACCCCAGGGGAAGATCCTCTTCGATGCCCCGGAAGGAGCCGACAAGCAGTTTGCCGCGGAAAAAATCGACCTTTTGGTTTTGACCCACGGTCACTGGGATCACACGGCGGACGCCGCGGCGGTGCAAAAACGCCACGGGTGTCGGGTGGTCTGCCACTCTGATACGGTGCCGATGGTATCGGAGCAGGATTTTTTCGAGCGGCACGGGTTCGCTTTGCGGGTCGAGCCGGTTGTCCCGGATGGCCTGCTGGCCGAAGGGCGTGGCCAGGACTTGCTCGGGCTCGCAACGGACTTGCTTGACCTGCCGGGGCACTGTCCGGGCAGTCTTTGTTTTTATTTTCCGGATCAAGGCGCACTGATTGGCGGCGACGTTCTTTTCTGCGGGGGGATCGGCCGTTGGGACCTGCCGGGCGGAAACGGCGAAGTTCTTTTGCGGGGGATCCGCGAGAAAATTTTCCCGCTGCCCGGCGAGACGGTTGTGCTGGCGGGGCATGGTCCGGCCACCACGGTGGCGGAAGAAAAAGCGACCAACCCGTTTCTGCGGGCGTGAGTCGGCCGGTTTTTGCTCTTGGAGAATCGCGCCAAGCCGCGTAATCCTCAAATTTCCGTTTCACCGACCCCACCCAACATTATGGCCAACTACGCTTACACTGCTCTCGACGCCCGCGGGCAAGAAGTCAGCGACACCCTTGAGGCGGGCAGCGAGCAAGAGGCGATCGCGGCGCTGCGGCAGGCGGGTTATTACCCCACCAGCGTGGTGGAGGCGGGCAAAGCGGCCAAGGCGGCCGCTCGGGGAAAATCGGCGGCCAAGGCGCCGAAGGCAAAGGGCGCGGGGCTGAAGAAGGAGATCAAAATAGACATCCCCTTCCTTGAGCGCAAAACGATCAAGCCGAAGACCCTCATGATTTTCACCCGGCAGTTGGCCACCCTGATCGACTCCGGCTTGCCTTTGTTGCGGGGGCTGACCGTCTTGGGCAAGCAGGAACCGGATCCGGTTTTGCGCAAGACGATCGGTAAGCTGGCCGATTCGGTGCAGGGCGGAAGCACGTTTTCGGATGGTCTTTCCCAACACCCGAAAATTTTCAACAAGCTTTATGTCAATATGGTGAAAGCCGGCGAGTTGGGCGGCGTGATGGAGCTTGTTCTGGTCCGCTTGGCCGACTTCCAAGAGAAAGCACAAAAACTGAAGAACAAGGTCGTTTCGGCCATGTTCTACCCGATCATCGTCTTGGTCATTGCGGTGGCCATCATGGCGTTCCTCCTTGTTTACATCGTGCCGAAGTTCGAGCAGATTTTCGCCGACATGCTCGGGGGCAAGCCGCTGCCCGCCCTGACCGAGTTCGTTATCGGCGCGAGCCGCTTTTTTCAAAACCAGTGGTATTATATCATCGGAGGGGGTGTCGTCATCGTCGTGCTCTACACCTTCGCCGGGAGAACAGCCAAGGGTCGCACCATTATCGATGCTCTCACCTTGCGGGCTCCGCTCTTTGGCAGCCTGATCAAAAAAGGCTCCATCTCGCGCTTCAGCCGGACACTTGGAACGCTGGTGACCAGCGGCGTGCCCATCCTGCAGGCCTTGAACATCACGCGGGACACGGCAGGAAACACCATCATTGCGGACGCCATTCAGCATGTGCACGACAGTGTGAAGGAGGGAGAGTCGATCGTTTCCCCCCTCGAGAAGAGCGGCATCTTCCCGCCCATGGTGGTGAGCATGATCGACGTCGGCGAGGAGACCGGTCAGTTGCCCGAGATGCTGCTCAAAGTGGCCGATGTTTACGATGACGAGGTGGACAACACGGTGGCTGGTCTGACCTCTTTGCTCGAGCCGATCATGATTGTCTTTCTGGCCGTGGTGGTCGGAACGATTGTCATCGCGCTCTTCCTGCCGCTGATCAGCATCATCAGCGGGTTGCAAGGCGGGTAAGACCGGGGAGACTTCCCCTCGCGCGCCGCAGGATGGAGGAACCTTGCGGCCGGGACTCAGGAGGCGAGCAGGTGGTCGAGTCCGCCGAGGCAGATCTGTGACCATGTTTCCAGCCGGTCATGTTGCCCGTGCAGTTCGGCCGCGGTGAGAAAAGCAGGATCGAGGATCGAGTCCTCGCGCGGGCGGATGTCGGGTGAATCGACCTCGACGAGGTGCACCACGCCGAGATGGACGCGGCCGACCTCGTTGGTGTCGTCATTGATCAGGGCCACGGCGCGCTGGCGGTAGGGACCGGGAATTTCCAATTCTTCATGCAATTCGCGTTCGACCGCTCGAAGGTAAGCGGCCTGGTCGAAGTGGGCGGCGTTCGTGTCGCCGTCATTCATGTGTCCGCCGATCCCGACGGACATCTTGGCGTGGAGCCGTGCTTCGCCTCCGGATTTGCCTCGCGTATAGCAGAGCACGCGGTCGCCGTGCCGCAGGACGAGGTAAGGAATGATCTGCTTGTAGGACGGGTCCGCCTCGGCGGACGGACGGGGCAGAAAAAGGTTGTTTTGCGGGTCGAGGAAAGCGGCCATGTAGCGGTCGGCTTCAAGGCTCAAGCCTTGGAAGGCCCCAAGCGTTTCCAACACGGAGCGGGGAACGACGAGGATATTTTCGGGGGTGTCGGACACGGTGCGGAGGTTACCGGCGGTAGGAGTTTTGGCCATCCGGAAAACAAATTGCGCCCTCCGCTTGCCAGCCTTGCCGGGCCAACTAATCTTGTGGCATGGCCACCCCCGAATTTGTGCACCTCCATTTGCACACCGAGTACTCCATGCTCGACGGTGCGGTGCGTGCGGCGGACTTGATGCGCAAGGTCACGGAGTCCGGCATGAGGGCGGTGGGGATGACCGATCACGGGGTGCTTTACGGTGCGGTCGAGTTTTACAAGGAGGCGCAAAAAGCGGGGGTCAAGCCGGTCCTGGGGTGCGAGCTTTATATCGCACCGGGTTCGATGCACGAGAAGAAGGCCTCTTCGGGCAAGGATGTGGCCTTTCACTTGACCGTGGTGGCCGAGACGAACGAGGGGTGGGCCAATCTGGTCAAACTGGTCAGCGCGGCGCACCTCGAGGGCTTTTACTACAAGCCGCGGGTCGACAAGGACCTGCTGGCCCGGCATGCCAAGGGGCTCATCGGCTTGAGTGGCTGCCTCAAAGGAGAAATCAACAGCGCCATTCTCCAAGGCAATCCGAAGCGCGGGCGCGATTTGACCGGCCAATACCGCGACATTTTCGGAAAGGAGAATTTTTTCGTCGAGATCCACGACCATGGGATGGATGCCCAGCGCGAGGCCAACCCGCAACTCATCCGCTGGGCGGGCGACATGGGGCTCGGGTTGGTCGCGGCCAACGACGTCCACTTTCTCGAGCGCTCGCACCACGAGGCCCACGATGTGATGGTCTGCATCGGCACGGGGGCCAACGTCACCGACGAACGGCGGCTGCGCTATCTACCCGAGCTCTACTTGAAGACCCCGGCGGAAATGGCGGAAATTTTCGGGGATCACCCGGAGGCGCTTTCGAATACTGCGCGCATCGCTGACCGCTGCGATGTGACGATGGAGTTCGGAAAGTCGCGGTTCCCGGTTTTTCACCCGCCCGAGGGCCGGACCCGCGAGGGTTACCTGCGCGATCTCTGCCGCGAGGGATTCGGTCGTCGCTACGGGGAGGGCAGTCCGGAGCTGCACGAACGGCTCGATTACGAGCTGGGTGTTCTCGAAAAGCTCGGCTTCACCAGTTATTTCCTCATCGTCTGGGACTTCATCCATTACGCCAAGCAGCGCGGAATTCCGGTCGGACCGGGCCGCGGTTCGGCCGCCGGCAGCATGGTGGCCTACGTCCTCGGGATCACCGACCTCGATCCGGTGCGTTACGGGCTCATCTTCGAGCGGTTTTTGAATCCGGAGCGGGTCAGTCCGCCGGACATCGACGTCGACTTCTGCCAGGCACGCCGCGGAGAGGTGATCGAATACGTGCGGCAGAAATACGGGGAGCGTTGCGTCTCCCAAATCGTGACTTTCAACCAACTGGGAGCCAAGAGCGTGGTACGCGATGTGGCCCGGGTTCTCGGTATGAGCTACGGGGAGGGTGACCGCATCGCCAAAATGATCCCCAACGAGTTGAACATCACGCTCGCCTCGGCCCGGGAGAAAAACCCGGACTTGAAGCAAGCCATCGAGTCCGAACCCGGCACCCAGCAATTGTGGGGCTACTCCACGGTGCTCGAGGGCTTGTCGCGCAATGCCGGTATCCACGCCGCCGGAGTGGTCATTGGCGACCGTGATCTTTCCGAGATTGTTCCGCTCTGCCGCGGGAAGGAAAACGAGGTCGTGACCCAATTTTCCATGGATCCGCTCGGCGACCTGGGCATGCTCAAAATGGATTTTCTCGGCCTGAAAACCCTGACCGTCATCCGCGACGCCGAGGAGTTGATCCGGCGGCACGCTCCCGGGTTTGACATCGAGAAAATCCCGGTCGATGACCAGGCGGCTTTCGATGTCCTCAACCGGGGAGAGACGGTGGGAATCTTCCAATTTGAAGGTGGCATGTCGCGCTACTGCCGTAACTTCGGTTTCAACAGTCTCAACGACATGAACGCGCTCTGCGCGCTTTACCGTCCGGGTCCGATGGCCCTCATCCCCGACTACATCAAACGCAAGAAGGGTCAGATGAAGATCAATTACGACCATCCGCTCCTTGAAAAGGTGGCCAAGGAGACCTACGGCATCCTCATTTACCAGGAACAAGTGCAGCAAGCGGCCAACCTGCTGGCTGGCTACAGCTTGGGGCAGGCCGATCTCCTGCGCCGCGCCATGGGCAAAAAGGACAAGGAGAAGATGGCCAAGGAGCGGGTCAATTTCATCGTCGGTTGCCGGGAGCTCAATGACATCCCGGAGAGAAAAGCGACGGCCATCTTCGACCTTTTGGAAAAATTCGCCGACTACGGATTCAACAAAAGCCACAGCGCGGCCTATTCGCTGATCAGTTACCGGATGTGCTGGCTCAAGGCTCACTATCCGGTCGAGTTAATGTGTGCGGTGCTGAGCAACGAGGTGGACGACACGGACAAAATTTCCTTATACGTCGACGAGGCGAAGCGGATGGGATTGACCATCCTCCCGCCCGGCTTGAACCAGAGCATGCTCAAGTTCGCCCCCGAGAGTCACGGGGAGAGCATGGCCATCCGTTTCGGCTTGAGCGGAATCAAGAATGTGGGCGACGCCTCCATGAGGGAGGCCATCACCGAAAGGGAATCACGCGGCGAGTTCCGCTCGCTGGAAGATTTTGCCGCGCGGATGGACCCGCGGGCCGTGAATCGCAAGTCGATGGAGTGCCTGGTCAAGTGCGGCGCCTTCGATTTCACTGGCGAAGAGCGCGCCCAAATGGTCGAAGATCTCGAGCCTGTCCTCGCGGCCAGCGCCTCCGCACACCGCGACCGCAGTGCGGGCCAGCAAAGTCTTTTCGGCGAAGAATCGCTTCCAGCCTCGGGACGGACCACCGGGACGCGGCGGGCGCGGCCATTTGCCGAGGCCGAGCTGCTCTCCTTTGAAAAAGAATTGCTCGGTTTTTACGTCACGGCGCATCCTCTCGATCCTTACCGCGCATCGCTGGAAAATGCCAAGTTCACCCGCGTTGCTGCGCTCGGGAAACTGGACGACCGGGCGACGGTCACGGTGGCCGGTCTGGTTGACACGGTAGAAAAAAAGTTCACCAAATCGACCGGCAAACCCTGCGCCTTCCTTACCTTGGAGGATTTCAGCGGCAAAGTCGAAGTGCGGGTCTGGAGCGAAGCGTTCGAGAAATTTCTTTCCCATTTGGTCCCGGGCAAGGTGGTTCACATCACCGGCCGCCTCGACAAGCGCGATGACAAGCCCGCGGTCACCGCCTCGGATATCAAGCCGCTTCCCCCGGCCCCCGGGACCGAGATGCCGGTGGTGCTGCGTTTGCCCGCGGGCCGGTCAGGTCGCCGCGAACTCGAGGATCTGCGCTCGGCCGTCCTCGATTTTCCCGGCCACCGGCCTTTGGTGCTGGAATTTGTGGCCCGCGACGGGAGCACGCGGCGGGTGCATGCCGGGGACGGCTTCAAGGTCGGCAACGAAGAGAAGTTGCGCGCCGTATTGAACGGTTTGCTCGTCCATTGAGTCGGTTGCATTATGAGTCGCCCCGCCCTGCTCGCTGCTTACGAGAAAATGTCCGCCTTGTTGGACAAGCTCCCGGGTTCACTGCAGGAGCCCATCCTGCGCGAACTCGATCCGATCAAAGAAATTTTTCTCCGCCAGCGGGCCCCACGGATTGCTGTGCTCGGAGAGGCCGGGATCGCATTGCCCGCCTTGATCAACGCATTGGCGGGCCGCACCGTTTTGTCCGCGCCTTTGTTGCGCGGTCCATGGACCGCGGTGAGGGGTGCGGGCACGGTCGAATGGGCCGATTTGCGCGAGTCCGGTTCGTCACCGCCGGAGCCTGCCGACCTCTATCTGTTTGTCGGGTCGGTCCACGCCGGGATGGTCCCGGATGCGCGGCGGGCGGCGGAAGTGCTTGCCTCGGCCGCTTCGCGGGAAGGGGGCCGTCCGGCCGGTCTGGCCGTCATGGTCTTTGGTGATCGTGGTGAGACCTCGGCGGTCTTGTCGGCTCTGGCCGATGCGGGTGCGTCCGCCTCGGTCGTTTTCTCCACGCATCTGGCACGCCGCGGTATCGAAGCGGGTTTTCCAGCGGAAGAGCGATCGGCCCTTGGTGACCGCTTGTGCGACTACTTGCCAGAGGATGCGCAATTGGAATTGGCCCGCTTTCTTGCCGCCCGCGGGGCGCAGGCCCGTCTGGCCGGCACGGTGCTGAAGTCGTTTGGTGCGGTGGCCGGCGTGATCGGCATGCAGCCACTGCCGCTCGCCGATTTTCCCGTTCTTCTTTCCCTCCAGATGTTCATGGTTTCGCTCATTGTTTATGTCAGCGGTCGCGATTTTTCGCCGAGGTTGGCCGGTGAATTCGCCGCTTCGCTCGGAATCGGCTTTGGCGCGGGAATCGTCTTCCGGGAGGCGGCGCGCGCTGCGGTGAAAATTCTGCCCGTTTGGGGCCATATGATTTCCGGCGGGGTGGCCGGGGCGGGGACCTATGCGCTTGGCCGTGCGGCCATTGCCTACTTTATCGACGGACACACCACCGCCAGTCTTCGCCTGCCGTGGCGCCGGGACAGGTCCTTGCCGCCAGCGGAGCGCTGAACATGGTGCGGCTCGTCCTCCGCCCGGACCGGCTCTTTCCCGAGATTTGCGCGGGCCTTGCCCTTCCGGCCTGACGCGGGGTGCCAACTCGAACTGTTCGGCGGGAAAAGTTCCGCCTAATCTGTCCGCATGCGTCTCCTCCTCGTCGACGGTCATTACTACGCTTACCGATCGTTTTTCGCCATCCGCAATCTAACCAACTCGCGCGGGGAGCCGACCAATGCCGTGTTCGGGTTCGTCAAGGCCTTGCGGAAGATGCTGGCCGACGTCAAACCGGACGCAGCCGCCGTGGTTTGGGATGCGGGCCTTCCGGAACGGCGGATGCAGCTCCTGCCGTCCTATAAACAGCAACGCGATGAGACCCCGGATGACCTCTCGCGGCAGTTTCCCGTCATTGAGGAAGCGGTAAAAGCACTGGGGGTGCGTAATGTCAGTTTGCCGGGCCACGAGGCGGACGACCTCATCGCCTCTTACGCCGCCGCCGCCCGGAGTGGACGATGCGAGGTCGTCATCGCCACGAACGACAAGGATATCTACGCGCTGGTCGGCGAAGGCGTGCGCGTTTACTCCACGAACAAGACGGACCTCAAAGATCCAAAAGACGGTTTCACCCTGCTCGGTCCCTTGGAGGTGGAAGAAAAGTGGGGCGTGCCACCCGGGCGTATCCCCGATGTGCTCGCCTTGACCGGCGATGCGGTCGACAACATCCCGGGAGTGGAAGGCGTGGGTCCCAAGACAGCCGCCAAGCTGGTGCGCGATCATGGGCCGACGGCCCTGCTCGCGGCAAACCCTGGGCTGATCAAAAACGAAAAGCTTCGTGGCAAAGTGGCCGCCTCCGCAGAACGTCTGCGAGACAATCTCGAGTTGGTCCGCTTGGATTGCGACTTGCCATTGCCTGTCGCGTTGCCCGGGTTGAACGTCAGCGCCGACCCCGCAGCAGTGGTCGAGCTGGCCAGAAAGTGCGAGTTTCGCAGCCTGCTGGCCGAGTACGAAAAGATGGCCGCGAGAGGTGACATTGCCTCGCAGGGCGAACTTTTCTGAATTGACCAGCTAGTCGCCTCTCGGGCCGCGCACCAAGGACGCGGTTTCCGCCTCTTCGGTGATTGCCAAATGAACGGCAGGGCCTCAAAATATGACCATGAAAGCCTCCCTATTCTTTGCCCTTCTGTCTCTCATGGCCACACTTGCTAGGGGGCAAAACGCCCCTGTTGACTGGCTGACTCTCGCCACCGAGTTTTCGCAAGACGAGGCTGCCGCCAGCGCGAAATACGCGGGATTGATGCTCACGGTGACCGGTCCCGTCTCGAGCATCGCGCAAGGGGACATGACAGTGGACGATCCTTCGGTCGCCGTCTTCCTATCCACTCAGGCTGGCCCCGGTCCCGACGTGAAGTGTCTCTTCGAAAACGAGGATCTCGCACCGAACACGCAGCTTTACGTTCCGGCTGACGGCAGTGAAATTCTCCTGCGGAAGGTAGACCAGATCGGCAATGAGACAGGATCCAGCCCACTTATCCAAACCGGCCAGCAGATCGTGGTCACGGGGTCATTCCTTGGGTTCGAGGCCGGAGACATTGTCTTGCGACATTGCCGTTTGGCGGGTGGGGCGACCGAGTAGTCGGACCTGAGCCGCAATACTTCGCACATGGGGGCAGGCTTTTCCTTGCCGTGCCGGAGCAAGACCGCTTCAATGGCGCGCTCGTATGATCGTCTCGACAGACCAGCTCTTCAAAATCGCTTACGGCAAGTACGCCGTTGGAGCATATAACATCAATAACATGGAACAGACGCTCGGTTTGTTCCAAGGCTGCATCGACAGTCAGGCCCCCTTCATCATCCAACTCTCCAAAGGCGCGCGCAAGTATGCCGACAAGCGCATGCTCGAGGCCCTCATCCGCACGGCAGACACCATGTATTCCGAAGCCGTTTTTGCCGTGCATCTCGACCACGGTGACGAAGAGACCTGCTACGACTGCATTGATTCCGGTTTTTACAGCTCGGTCATGATCGACGCGAGTCACGCTTCATTCGACGAAAATATCGCCATCACCAAGCGGGTGGTCGAGCGTGCCCATGCCAAGGGCATCAGCGTCGAAGCGGAACTCGGCATGCTCGGTGGCGTGGAGGAAGACATTCACGTCGACGAAGGCCACGCCTGTTTGACCAACCCGGACGAAGCCAAAGAATTTGTGGTTCGGACCGGCTGTGATTCACTGGCCTGCGCCATCGGCACGAGCCACGGTGCCTACAAATTCAAAGGACAGCAAAGCCTGCACTTCGACGTGCTCGAAAAGATCGAGGCCCTCTTGCCTGGTTTTCCGCTCGTCATGCACGGCAGTTCGAGCGTCCCGCAGGATGAGGTCAAGCGGATCAACGCTGCCGGCGGCAAGCTCGACGAGAGCGCGCGCGGCGTTGACGAAAATGAGTATTTGCCTGCGGCCAAGCTCGGAGTGACCAAAGTCAATATCGACACCGACGGGCGTCTCATCTGGACCCGCGTGCACCGCGAATTCTTTCATGACAAGCCAGGCGAATTCGACTTCCGTCCGCCGGGCAAAATATTCGTCGAGGAATACGCCAAGTTTATCGCCCACAAGAACAAGATGCTCGGCTCTGCCGGGCAACTCCCCAGCGTGCGCAAAGAGCTCGGCGTGTAGCTGCCTGCCATGTCATCTACTGCCGGGGAAATGCGGAGCGAGATTCGCGGCGTGCTCTTCCACGAGAGCACAATCATGAGTCGGTTGGACGAGTTAGCCGGCCAGATTTCGTCCGATTACTCCGGGAAGGATCTCACGGTGCTCGCGGTGCTCAATGGCAGTCTGATGTTCGGTGCCGACCTCCTGCGGCGCCTCGAAATGCCGCTGCGCCTCGATTGCTTAAGCGTCTCCAGTTACCACGGAGCCTCAAGCACCGGCTTGGTCACTTTCCACCAGCAAAATCTGCCCGACGTGCACGGTCGCCACGTTCTCCTGCTCGATGACATTCTCGACAGCGGGCACACCCTGCATGCCATCCAGGACAAACTCATGGCCGAAACAAAACCCTTGAGCGTCAAAATTTGCGTCCTCCTGCGCAAAGACGTGCCGCGTCAGCGGGAGCTGGAAGCCGACTATGTTGGTTTCGATATCGCCAATGAATTTGTCGTCGGCTATGGCCTGGATTACATGGAACGTTTTCGCAACCTACCCTACATTGGTGTAATCAACGACGAAGCCATCACGAAATATGCACCAAAAGGTTGACAGCATTATTTGTGGCGGTTACCTTTTTCCTTCAATCGCGGGGTGGAGCAGCCTGGTAGCTCGTCAGGCTCATAACCTGAAGGTCGCGGGTTCAAATCCCGCCCCCGCAACCACTTTCAAAACCCTGTGAGTCAATGACTTGGAGGGTTTTCTTTTTCCTGACTGCGGCGGTCAAGTAGGAGCCGAATGACACGCCCCATATCAAGGACTTACACGAAAAGTTGGCAAGGGTTGGCACGGTTTACCTACGCAAAACGGGGTCCAAAAGGGTTGGAAGGGGTGCGTCCATGACGGCCTGACCACGGGTCCCCTTGCACAGGAAATGTGGCAAGGGATTCAACCATGCCCTGCGGCGGGATTTAGGATTAAATTAAAGTGAAGTAGCATGATGAAAGACATTCTTGAAATGAAAAAACCTATGCCGCAACTCTATCTGTCGGGCTCCCTGTCGATCTGTAGATGCTTACCATTCAGTTTTTTGTGAGGTTCGGCAAAAATGCTTGTTGACAGAGTTAAACCTCAAGGAAAGGCCATCCACCGGAAGTCGGACGGAGCTGTGACCTTTTGGCCTGACTGGCCGGGCAGAGAGAGATGCAGGTCGCGGAGGCTTTGCCGCTCGAGTTCGACGCGCGGGTTTTTCGAGAAGTTTTCGAGCCAATGGGGTTTGAGATCGTTCCACTGTGCTGTCAGCCGGAGGCGGGGAGGTTTCGAGGAGAGGTCGATTTCGTAGAGGCGATCAGCGAGCGCACCGACCGGGCGTGGGGAAGAGTTCCGGAAACCTTGGTCACCGGCGCGGGCGGAGCGTGAAGGGTGCACCGCGGCCATGATGCAAACAGATTTCGGGGCGATGGATGATGGTGCGGCGGTGTCTCTCTTCACCATCGCACATCCCTCTGGAATTCAAGCTAGTGTCACCAATCTCGGGGCGACCTTGGTCTCCCTGCAAGTGCTGGACCGTAGCGGTAGCATGGGTGAGGTGGTGCTGGGTTTGCCCCGAGCGGAAGACTATCTACGCCATGCCGGCTCTTACTTCGGCGCGACCGCCGGCCGTTTCGCCAACAGGATTGAAGGCGGACGATTCTCCCTCGACGGACGCGACTACCAGTTGCACACGAACAACGCGCCGGGCGGCATTCCTTGCCATCTGCACGGGGGACAACACGGTTTCCACCGCCAACTTTGGACTGTCGAAGATATAAAGCCGGACGCTGTGCGTTTTCGTTACCGCTCCGCGGATGGAGAGGAAGGTTATCCGGGCAACCTTACGGTCGATGTCACCTACGAGGTCGGACCGGGTAGGGGGCTCACATGGACAGCCGAAGCCACCACCGACGCACCCACGATCGTCAATTTGGTGCACCATCCTTACTGGAATCTCTCCGGCAGCAGCACGGCGACGATCGACCAGCACAACCTTCAGCTCTTCGCCGATGCTTACCTGCCGGTGACCGAAGGACTGATCCCCACAGGCGAAATCCGCACCGTGACTGGAACGTCGATGGACTTCCGTCAACCGCGCGCGGTTGGTGGAGTGGGCAGTTGTGACTACGACCACTGCTGGGTCCTGAATCGCCAACCGGGCGAAGACGACCTCACTTTAGCCGCCCGCCTGTCGGATCCCGTCAGCGGCCGCGTGCTGGAAATCTCCACGAACCAGTCAGTTATCCAATTCTACGACGGCAAATACCTCGACGGTTCCGCCAGCGGCAACACGGGCTCAACCTTCGGTCCGCACGCCGGACTCTGCCTGGAACCACAAAAATTCCCCGACGCTCCGAACCACCCCAATTTTCCCAAGAGCCGCCTCGATCCCGGCGAAGCGTACACCAACCACATCGTCTACAAGTTCGCTCCTGTTTAGGGCACAGTGCTTCTGACCGGGAGAGGGTGGCTACTGCAGTTTATAGAGTCGGAGGCTGAGCTGTTTTTGCCACAATTTGCCACAGATTGTTGCTACCACTTGGTGAAACTTGCTCTCTCGATGTTTTTCATTAAACACCCGCGAATCCAGTATTCATGATGGTTCACAGGGTATTTACTCGAAAAAGCAAATGGCAGCGCGCACGGGATTCGAAAACGTGCACCAGGGTGTGGGCAACGAACGCTGAGGCATGGCGCCCGGCGATGATTGGCCCTTAGTGGTGTCAACGGATCGCCCTTAGAGCTCGAGAAATTTGTGGCTTCAGGCAGCCGAAGGCAAAATCAATATGAGGAGATCTATCGACGTCGGTCATGAAATGCGTCGTCAAAGGGAATGCTTCGGCTACCGGGAAGTTGCGCAAATACGCGGGCTTCCGGGCACGGAAAAAAACAACTAGGCACGGCCATTTTGTGCGCGAAGCGGGGCAGGCGAGGAAATTTCGTCTGCAAAAGTTCGATGCTCCGCGTGATCAAAAGCCGTCGGCGGTATGGGTATCACAGTTGCGAAGAGTGTTGTGAGTTCTGAGAAACATATCGGCGATAAAAGCAGAATGCACTCATTCACAGTGACTTATGAAGAGTGGCGGTGAGGGAGGGATTCGAACCCTCGGTAGCCTTTTGGACTACGGAGCTTTAGCAAAGCTCTGCTTTCGACCACTCAGCCACCTCACCAGTCGGCGAGAAAATTGCCATTTGTGGGCGGGCTCGTCAATGCCGCGTGCTGCTGTGGCCAGCATTCAAGGGATGCCACGCTTAGGGGTGGAGAACCCTGGAGGGGATTGGTCGCCGCGGCGACCTGTCTCGCTGCGCTCGGCTCGAACCCTCGGTAGCCTTTTGGACTACGGAGCTTTAGCAAAGCTCTGCTTTCGACCACTCAGCCACCTCACCAGTCGGCGAGAAAATCGCCATTTGTGGGCGGGCTCGTCAATGCCGCGTGCTGCTGTGGCCGCTCTTCGAGGGGCGCAACCCTGCGGGTGGCGAAATTCGAAGCGGATGGGTCGCCGCGGCGACCTGTCTTAGTCCGCGCGGCTGGAACCCTCGGTAGGCTTTGGGACCAGGGGGCTTGAACAAAGCTTTGCTTTCCGACCAACCAGCCACCGCACCGGAATGGCAGAAGAAAATGGCCTTCCTCGGCCGATGGCCCCGACGCCGGTTGGAGCGGAAAAGGGGGGCGATTTCCTCCCCAGAATGGGGGAAGTCAGCCAAGGAACGGGCCCGACTGTCTATTTTGCTGCGGAGGCCTTAAGGACAGCAGCGGGGATTTCTTCGACGCCGCCGCGGCGGATGATGTCGCCGTAGGTGAAGGCGGCGGGCTTGAGGTCCCGGGCGTAGGTCCGCGGGTTCATGCGGGCAAGGCCGAAGGTGGCGTTGTAGCCATAGTGCCACTCGTAATTGTCGAGCAGCGACCAGACAAAGTAGCCGCGCACGTCGTGTCCGTCTTCCCGGGCTTGCTGCACGGCAGCAACGTGCTCCTCGAGGTAACGCTTGCGTTGGGCTTCGTCCTTCGTGGCAATGCCGTTTTCGGTGATCATCATCGGCTTGCCGTAACGCTTGCCGACGAGGCGAATCTGTTTGTAAAGCCCGGCAGGATCGATGTCCCAACCCATTTCGGTGAAGTTCGGTCCGCGGTGGGATCCCAGTCCGAGTGCCGCTACGGGACCGGCCTTCTGGCTGTAGTAATAGTTGAAGCCGATCACGTCGCAGACGTCCCAGATCTTGTCGAGGTGGTCGAAATTCATCCGCATCATGCCATTGTAGGCCGCACGGGTGGGATCGAGCCATGCGTTGCTCCACCAGGGCAGGGCTTGCACGGACATGACAACGGCATCCGGGCGGTGGTGTTTGATTATGGCGGCGGCCTGACGAAACTGGCGGGCACTGGCCCGCACTGCCGCGGCGTAGGTGCCGAGGGCGGCGGTCATGGCGGGAGGCCACTGACCATTGAGATAGGCGGTGGCGATCTGGCCGTTCGGTTCGTTTTGCGGGGCGAAATAACGGACGTGCCGCTTCAGTCGGGGGACGATTTTGTTCACGTAGGCTTGCCAGCGGGCGTCCGAGTCGGGATGCAGCCAGTTTGAGCGTTTGGGATTTTCCTGGTCGTAGAGCCAGTCGGGGAAAGTGAAGTGCCAAAGACAGACCACAGGTTCGATGCCGGCTGCTTTGAGGCGACGGACCATTTCGACATAGCGGCCGATGGCGGCCTCGTCATACCGGCCCGGCTGCGGTTCGATGCGGGCCCATTCCAGACTGAAACGGTAGTGGGTGGCGCCGATTTTTTTCAGCGCGGCCACGTCCTTGTCGAATTCGCTCCACGACATGACCACGGTGTTGCCGCGAGGCACCGCTTTTCCCTGCTCCATGAGGATGTCCCAATCGGTGCGGAAGGGCAGTTGGCCGTCCTTGCCGGTCTGGCGGTTCTCGTACTGCCAGCTGGAGGAAGAAAATCCCCAGGCGAAGTCACCCGTGTCGACGCGGGCGGCTTGGGTGCGGGCTTGCGGCGTGATGGTTGGCGCCTTGGGAGACATGATGCAGCCGGTGAGGGTGGCACAGGCCACCGGCAGGGCGGCTTGCCGCCAAAGGCGTGGAGTGGCGCGGGAGAAAAGGGCTTTAAAAATTCGCATGGCAGGAGCTCTGAACCATAGGCTATCGGTCCGATGGTGGAAAAGTAATTAGATCGGCCACTTGGATAAAGAGACGGACGTGGGAAAAGTGCGGGATAAGTTGAAAGATTCTGTCGAACACGCAATTTAAGCGGATGACGGTCAAAGCTGAGAGAAAGAGTGCCGCCGGCTGGCGGTTGGAGAATTCTTACGCGCGTCTGCCCGAGGTGCTGCACGCACGGGCCGCGCCAGTGCCGGTCGCGCGTCCGGAAATGGTATTGTTCAATGAAAAGTTGGCTGTGGAGTTGGGTTTGGATCCGGGTGCGCTGGCCGAAGAGTCCGGCGCGGAGATTTTTGCGGGGAACCGGCTGCCGGATGGAGCCAAACCGATCGCGCAGGCTTATGCCGGGCACCAGTTCGGCCATTTCACCAACCTTGGTGACGGGCGTGCCGTTCTGCTCGGCGAGCAGATCACACCGCAGGGAGCGCGTCTCGACATCCAGCTCAAGGGCTCCGGTCGGACGCCCTATTCCCGTCGCGGCGATGGACGGGCCGCACTCGGCCCCATGCTGCGCGAATATATTGTCAGCGAAGCAATGCACGCGCTCGGGATCCCGACGACCCGCAGTTTGGCCGTGGTCACCACGGGGCAGGAGATTGCGCGCGAGGAGATGTTACCCGGGGCGGTCCTGACGCGGGTGGCGGCCAGCCACATCCGCGTCGGGACCTTCGAATACGCCAACGCGACCGGCGATGGCGCGGCGCTTGAGGCGCTGACGCGATACACCCTGCAGCGTCACTATGCGGAACTCTGCGGGGCGGATAATGCAGCTCTCGCGCTGTTCGAGGGCGTTCTCGAGCGTCAGGCCAGGTTGATCGCGCAGTGGGTTTGCGTGGGCTTCGTTCACGGCGTGATGAACACGGACAACATGGCGCTGAGCGGCGAGACGATCGATTACGGTCCGTGCGCGTTTATCGACATCCATGATCCGGCCACCGTGTTCAGTTCGATCGACCGCAATGGTCGCTATGCTTACGGCAACCAGCCGGACATTGGTCATTGGAATTTAGCCCGCTTGGCTGAGGCGCTCTTGCCGCTGATTGACAAAGACAAAGACAAAGCCGTGGCGCGAGCCGAAGGCGCGCTCGGCAAGTTTCCGGCACGGTTTCGCGCGCATTACACGGCGGGACTGCGGGCCAAGCTCGGGTTGCTTACCGCGGAAGACGGCGATTTCGCCTTGGCGCAGGAATTTCTCGATGGGATGAAAACGGCGGAGGCTGATTTTACGCTGTCGTTCGCCGCGCTGACTGGAGCGGTGGAGAGCGGGAGGTTGAGCGGGCCGCTTTTCTCCGGCGGAGCTCCTTTGCGGACATGGCACCAACGGTGGAGGGCCCGGCTGGAGCGCGAGCAGAAAGTCCCGAGCGAGGTCGTCGCCGCGATGCGTCGTGCCAATCCGGTGTTGATTCCGCGCAACTACCGCGTCGAGGAGGCACTGGCGGCGGCGGTGGCCGGTGATTTGTCAGTCCTGCACCGTTTGCTCGATACGTTGCGCGCGCCTTTCGCAGAGACGCCGGCAAACCAGCCTTACCGTGCGGCTCCGCCGCCTACTGGCCAGCTTTACCGGACATTTTGCGGGACGTGAAGCGCCGCACCGTGGATGGGGGACGCAAAATTTGAGATTTCAGAGGGCATGCTCGCGGTGTAAGGTTTCTTTTTCAGGAAGGGTGGCTGAGTCCGGTTTAAGGCACTCGACTCGAAATCGAGCGTTGGGTTAAACCAACCGTGGGTTCGAATCCCACCCCTTCCGCCAATCCGCCGTAGGCGGCTTGAGATTTTCCGGTGGGATGAGAACGCAGTTCGAGCCGCAGACAGGTCGCCGGAGGCGACCAATCCCACCCCTTCCGCCAATCCGCCGTAGGCGGCTTGAGATTTTCCGGTGGGATGAGAACGCAGTTCGAGCCGCAGACAGGTCGCCGGAGGCGACCAATCCCACCCCTTCCGCCAATCCGCCGTAGGCGGCTTGAGATTTTCCGGTGGGATGAGAACGCAGTTCGAGCCGCAGACAGGTCGCCGGAGGTGACCAATCCGAATCAGAGGCCCGCGGACAAAAACCCGTTGTTGTAGGGCCAGCCGGCGACGGTGAGAGTTTCGTGGTCGTCGGGGCTGAGCATTTCCATCAGGTCGAGCGTGGTCAGTTCGGCCACGGCGATCGGTTCGACCGCGGGGCGGGGGAAGATGGCGACGATGACTAAGGCGGCGACGGCGGCGGGGGCGAGCAAGCGGAGGACGGGTGCAAGCCAACTGCGGTGCTCATCCCTGGCTTCGATCTGCCGGATGACTTTGGCGGCGAAGAAGGGTGGGGCGGAAGAAAGCGGGGCGCGGCCCAAGAGATGCCAGAGTTTTTGGTCGTCCATAAAAACTTTAACCCCGGCTTGGTTGGAGGGTTGCGGGAATTCCCTTTGGTCCGGTGCTCAGATCAGGGCCCGCGTGCATGGCCGCCGCGACAACACGGGGAACGCCTAGACTTCGCGGGGCTCGAGATAGCCTTCCAGCTGGCGCAGGCGGGTCGGGTGGCGCATTTTGCGGAGGGCTTTGGCTTCGATCTGACGGATACGTTCGCGGGTCACTTTGAACTGACGGCCGACTTCCTCCAAAGTGCGGGGATAGCCGTCAACCAAACCAAAGCGTTGCTCGAGGACGCTGCGTTCCCGGTCGGTGAGACTTTCGAGCACGTCTTTGATTTTGTCCTTGAGCAGGATGATCGCGGCACTGTCGGCCGGGTTTTCGGCGGATTTGTCCTCGATGAAATCTCCGAAGCTGGTGTCGTCGCTGTCACCGACCGGCATCTGGAGAGAAATGGGGGTCTGCGCCATTTTGAGGACGGCGCGGACGCGCTCGACGGGGAGCTGGATCTCGTCGGCGATCTCGTCGGAAGAGGGTTCGCGTCCGTATTCCTGGACCAGCTGTTTCTGCACGCGGATAAGTTTGTTGATCGTCTCGATCATGTGCACGGGGATACGGATGGTGCGGGCTTGGTCGGCGATCGAGCGGGTGATGGCCTGGCGGATCCACCACGTGGCGTAGGTGGAGAATTTGTAACCGCGGCGGTATTCGAATTTTTCGACCGCTTTCATCAGGCCCATGTTCCCTTCTTGGATGAGGTCGAGAAACGAAAGGCCGCGGTTGGTGTATTTCTTGGCAATGGAGATGACCAACCGGAGGTTGGCCTCGACCATTTCGGTTTTGGCTTGGTGGGCGGCGCGGTGCCACTTGCGGAGGTCGCCGTAGGACTGCTTGAAGACGTCCGGCACCATCCAGGCGCGGAGGGAAAGTTCCTGGATCCGTTTGGTCAGTTCTTGGGCCTTTTTCTTGGCCTCCCCGCTGCGCTTGGCCCGCGCGCTGTGGCGGGAATGCTCTTCGCTGAGGTGAAGCAGGGTGCGGTGGGTGTCTTCGGCAGCTTGGACGAAGTCGTCGGTGATCTTCTGTTTGTAGAAAAACTTGGGGTAGTGGGCCCTGAGGTTGGAGATGGCTTTTTCGAAACTTTTCAGAACCGCGGCGGCGGGCTTTTTACTCCTGATAATGATGACAAATTGGTGGTCGATTTTTTGCGCGGCCGTTTTGATCGTGGCGCAGAGCCGCGGAAGGGCTTTCATGTAGCGCTCACGGCTTTCGATTTTTTTGTCCATGATGACGCGATCAAAGCGCTCGCGTTGGTCGAGAAGTTTCTGGGCCAGATCGAGATGGCCCCTCGCCACGAAACCCATGCGGTAGACGATGTCCTGCACCCGCACATCGGCGTCTTCGATGCGTTTGGAAATCTCGACCTCCTGCTCACGGGTGAGCAGAGGGACTTGGCCCATCTGTTTGAGATACATGCGGACGGGATCGTCGAGAATATCGAGGCGGCCGTCGGATTTGTCTTCTTTTTCGGCCTTTTCTTCTTTTTCTTCCTCCTTGCGCGGCGCCTTGTCGGTATCGATGTCGCTTTGCTCGATTAGTTCGATTTCAACTTCGCGGAGCCGGGTGATGATTTTGTCGATGACGTCCGGATCATTGACCGCGGCGGGAAGGTTTTCTTCGAGGTCATCAAAAGTGAGGTAACCCTGATCTTTGCTTAGCTTGACCAACTCGCGGGTTTTGTCCGCGATGAATTTGTCGACGTTCATGGCAGGCGCCGCCTCGACGGTCGCAGCGCGGGCGCGGTTTTTACCGGCGGTCGGTGCGGCGGCCGTTTTTTCTCCGCCGCCTTTGATTTTCGAAGCTTCGACGAAGGGAGCTTTGGCTGTCTTGGTCGGGACGGCTTTGGCTTTACCCGGCGCTTTGGCCACCGGTTTTTTCTCCGCCGTTTTGGTTGTCTTCGGGGCAGGCTTAGCCGGCGGGGTCTTTTTCTTCGTGACGGGCTTCGCCTTTTTCGGCGCGGGCTTGCGTAACGGCTTTTTGGGCTTTGCGAATTTGACTTTAGCTGGCTTCTTCTTCGATTTGGTGGCCATAGAACGGTTCGTCGCTCGGGGCGCCGCGCCGGAAGATGACCGGCGTTGGACCCCTTGCAGGGATGATGTCAGAGCGACCGGCCAACCTGACTCATTTGTGCCATGATGTCAACCACTTCGGCCTGCAAGGCGGCGACTTCTCCAGGGGGGAGGCCGGATTGGCGAAGCCGCGCGGTGAGGGCGGTGCGGCGGGCTTCAAGTTGCTGCCGGTGCAGCGTACGGAGCGTGTCGCGGGCGATGGCAGCGGGGTCCGTGGCCGGGCGCCCCATGAGCAGAGCGGCGAGCACGGACTGATCCTGAGCGGACTGGGCCGCCAAGAAGGCTTGGGTGGCTGCTGCGTCGCCCGGGTCAAAGTTGGCCGCCAAGCATTGCCGGAGAAGACCGGCGCCGGGGTGGGTGGCCAAAATGTCGATGTTCTGGGCGGCCAGCCACCGGCGTGTTTCGAGGCTGCCGAGAGCGGCATGGAGGAGAAGGCGCATGGTATGGTCCGGTTCCTCGGTCGCGCGGGGGTCATCGTTTTCGGCTTCCGGCTCATCCTCCCGGGATAGCGAGGCTTTGGCCGGCACGGCGGCAAGAAAGGCTTGGGGCGAAACGGCAAGGCGCGGCCCGAGTCGTGAGGCGAGGGATTCGCGGGCTACGGCGTCGGGAAGGTGGGCGGCAAAGCCGGCCAGTTTTCTAATCAGCGCGGCTTTGGCCGGCGGGTTTTCCAGTTCTCCGCCCGAGGCCGCCTCATCGAGGGAGAAATCGAAATAATCGGGGGCCCGGTCGATCAAGGCGCGGAAGGCGTCGGCCCCGTTCTGGCGGATGAGTGAGTCAGGGTCTTCGCCGGCGGGCAAGGGGGCGACGCGGACGCCGAAGCCGGCGGCGAGTAAAATGGGTAGGGAGCGCTCGACCGCGGTGCGTCCGGCGCGGTCGGAGTCGAAGCAGAGAACGGCGTTCTCGGTGTAACGTTTGAGCAGGCGGGCTTGGGCCGGGGTGAAGGCGGTGCCTTGCGGGGCGACGACATTTTGGAGACCGCTCTCGAAGACGCGGATGAGGTCGAGTTGTCCCTCGCAAACGATGGCCAGGCCCGCCTCGGCCAGCGGACGGCGTGCTTTGTCGAGGCCGAAAAGGGCGGAGCCTTTGCGGAAGAGCGGGGTCTCGGGCGAGTTGACGTATTTGGCCGGGTCTTCGGAAGGGGGCAAGACGCGTCCACTAAAGGCAATGACTTCGCCGTAGTCGTTGCGGATGGGGAACATGAGGCGCTGGCGGAACCGGTCAGCCAACGGTTTGTCCTCGCCGCCGTGGAAGAGCCCGCTGGCCCGCAACTCGTGGTCTTTGAAGCCGGCGGCGCGCGCGTGTTTGAGCAGGGCGCCGCGGCTCTCGGGCGCATACCCGATGTGCCAATTTTTGGCGATATCGGAGCTGATCTCGCGGGATTTCAGGTACTCGCGGGCGGTGGCGCCGGCGGGAGAGCGGAGAAGGTTGGCGTGGAACCAGTCTGCGGCGGTTTTGTGCAGCGCGAGGAGTCGTTGGCGCAATTCGCGGCGCTGGTCGTCACCGGGTGCGGCTTCATCTTCGAGAAGGGTTACGCCGGCTTTTTGGGCCAGGCGGCGGACCGCGGTGGCGAAGTCAATGCGTTCATATTCCATGACGAACTTGAAGACGCTGCCTCCGGCGCCGCAGCCGAAGCAGTAGTAGGCCTGCTTCTGCGGGCTGACATGGAAAGACGGGGATTTCTCGCGGTGAAACGGACAGAGCGCGCGCCAACTCGAGCCGGCGCGCTTCAGCGGGAAGTAGCCGCCGATGATTTCAACGATGTCGCTGGCGGCGGCGACGCGCTCGATGCTTTCCTCGGCGATGCGGGGCATGGGCCGGAGTTTAGCGGACGGGGCAACCCGGGGCGCGCGAATTCGCCCGATTGGGCTTGAGGGTGGCTCCGGCGCGGTGATGATCGGGGTCATGAGGTTCTTCCTGCTCTTGGTCTTCCTTGCTGCGGTGCCGTTCGCGGGGGCGCAAGTTGCCACGCCGGACAAGTCACCAGCCGAATCCCTCCCCGAGGTGCGGAAACTCGACGGGGAGGTGCCCGAAGGCGCGGTGGTGGTCATTCCGCTCAAGGGGGAGGTCTCCAAAGCGCAATTTTTCTTCCTCCGGCGGGTGATCAAAAAGGGCGAGGCGGCCAATGCTTCGGCTTACATTCTTGATATGGATACTCCGGGGGGGGAGTTGGGTGCGGCGACGGATATTTTGCAGGCTTTGATGAAGGTGAAGGCTCCTACTTACACCTACGTCGATCCCAATGCCGGTTCGGCCGGTGCCCTCATCGCGCTCGGGACGAAGCATATCTGGATGGCTCCGGTCAGCGCGATCGGCGCGGCGGCCCCGGTCATGGGCGGGGGACAGGAAATCCCCGAGACCCTCAACGCGAAAATTGTGTCATACTATTCCGGTTATTTCCGCAGCGCAGCGGAGAACAGTGGCCACAATCCGGAACTCGCGGAAGCTTTTATCAACAAGGAAAAGGGGGTGAAGGTCGGCGGCAAGGTGATCACGGAAGACGGCGAACTGCTCACCTTGAGCGCACAGGAGGCGGTGGAAAAAATCAAGGGCAAGCCGCTCCTCGCGGAGGGGATTGCGGCATCGGTGGCCGAGTTGGTCCGCGATGCCGGCTTGAAAGGCCCGGTGGTCGAAGCCGAGCCGAGCGGTTTCGAGCGGGCGGCACTGATCATCACCATGTTGGCGCCCTTGTTCCTGCTCGGCGGAATTGTCGGCACTTACATCGAATTCAAATCGCCCGGCTTCGGGGTGCCGGGCGTTCTGGCCGGAGTTTGTTTTCTCCTTTTCTTCGCGGGGCACTATGTCGCCGGGCTGACCGGGATGGAGGTCGCGGCATTTTTTGTGCTCGGAGTCATCCTTGTTTTGCTCGAGTTGATCTTTATTCCGGGGATTGTGGTGCTGGCCTTGGTCGGGACTTTGTTGATGTTCGGATCCTTGCTCTGGGCCATGGTCGACTATTATCCGACGGCACCGGAATGGCCGTCCTTCGATTTGTTTCTCCTTCCCCTGGCTAACCTCGGGGTGGCCATCGGGCTGGCTGGAGTGGCGATCTTTTTCCTCGCGCAATTTTTTCCGAAAATACCGGTGTTGCGGCGGTTGGTCCTGACGGCGAGCGCGCCGGGCGGGGGGTCACTGACCATGGATGAACCCGGTGCAGCTCGTCTGGCGGTGGGTGCGGGGGACAAGGGCAAGGCGGTCTCTATGTTGCGGCCGGTGGGGCGGGCGGAGTTCGCCGGCGAAATGGTCAGCGCGCGCAGCGAGGGCGACTTTATCGCGCCCGGAACCCCGGTGGTTGCCCTGAGGGTTGAAGGCAGCGAGGTGGTGGTGGAAACAGCCAAGGCTTAACAGCAGGCATCGGGTTGGCGAGACGTGGTGGCCGGCACGACAGTTACTAACACAGTTCCCCACAGCGTGATGGGTGATTTGGTGGTCGGTAACTTCAACAATGCCGGATCCAATGCAAACATCCCCGGTAGCGGTTTCATCTACAACATGGTGAGCTCGAATTATTCGATGGTCAACTTACCCGGCGGCCGCATCACCACGCTTTACGGGGTATGGCAAAACGGGATCGGCAGTTCCTCATATACCATGATCGGGGGCACGGCGGAGCCGCTCGGTTTGACCAAAGCGCTGATCGTCAACTACGACTCTGTCTCGACCATTTTCTCCAGCCTCACGGAATATGTCATCACCAATGGGGCGGATGTTTCCCACTTCGAAGGGATCACCGGCGTTGACGGCGGGTTCAATGTCGGGGGCATGTCGGGTGAGGCGACCAATGGGCTGAGCACCGGCGAGTGGTTCGGCTTCATCGCCACCAACGGCGCCGGATTCGCCACGAACGTCGAATGGACTTCGCTGTTTTATCCCGGCAGTGCCTCGACGTCGGTCGACACGGTCTACGGAAACTACGTTATGGGTGTCTTCATCGATTCCGGGGCGGGAGGTGAGCAACCCTATGTGGCGACTATTCCCGAGCCTTCTTCCTTGGCCTTGCTCTTGCTTGGAGCCGGCGGACTCAGCCTCTGGCTGCGCAGGAGGTCCTGATCGTTCCCCTGACTTTATCCGCCAGCCACCATGCGGATAATTTCGAGGCGGTCTCTATCTTGCAGCTGGGTCTTGAGCCACTCCGAGCGGAGGAGTGCGGTACCGTTGTGTTCGACCAGAGTCGCGGCAAGAGGAAGGCCGAGTTCCGCGACCAGTGCCTCCACGTTCGTGGCGTCCACCCCGCGTTCTTTGCCGTTGAGGTGAAGATTCACGTGGCGAGGATGGCTTGGTCCCAATCTTTCCAAACCGGCTCGAGCCCGAGATCGCGCAGCTGTGCCGCGACTTCCTGCGGGGTGCGCTGGTCCGAGATGGAGAATTGCTCGGTGGCCAGCGCGCCGTCCGGAGTGTCGCAGGCCATGGCCCGTCCGCGCACGGTGAGATGGAGGTTGTCGTGTCCGAGCCCGGTATAGCCGCCGGGTTCGGTGTGGCTGCCGGCGCTCATCATGGTGATTCCGAGCGGTGCGACTGCGTCGCGCAGCGCGGCAGGTTCACGCGTGCTCAAGACGATGCCGGTGCGCGGAAAGTGGAGGCGGAAAGCGCAGAGCAGTTGGACAAAATCGCGGTCGTTGATCGGGTGCGCGGGTTGGAAGTCGCCAGCGGCGGGACGCAGGCGGGGGAAGCTGACCGTGAAGTGGGCTTTCCAGCAGGTGCGGAGGAGATGATCAAGATGGGCGGCGAGGGCGATGGCCTCTTCGCGCCAATCCCACAATCCGAAAAGCACCCCGATGCCGATGCGTCGGAAACCGGCGGCGTGCCCGCGTTCCGGGCAAGCCAGCCGCCAATCGTAATCCTTTTTCGGTCCGGCAACGTGTATCCGGGCGTAGGTCGGGCGGTGGTAAGTTTCCTGATAAACGACAAGTCCTTCCGCCCCGGCTCGGACGAGCGGAAGGTAATCGGGAGCTTCCAGCGGGGCGACTTCGATCGAGAGCGAGGGGATTTCCGGGGCCAGGGTGCGGAGGACTTTTTCGAGGTAGCCGTTGGAGACAAATTTGGGGTGTTCGCCTGCGACGAGAAGAATATTGCGGAAGCCCTGGGCGGCGAGGTGGCGGGCCTCGGCCCGGACCTGCCCGGCTTCGAGCGTGACCCGGAGGATGGCGTTTTCGCGGGAAAAGCCGCAGTAAGAGCAGCTGTTGATGCACTCGTTGGAGAGATAGAGCGGAGCAAAAAGGCGGACCGTCCGGCCAAAGTGACGGCGCGTCATGGCCCGCGAGCGGCGCGCCATTTCTTCGAGCCGGTCATCGTCGGCCGGGGCCAAATCGCGGGCGAAGGCCGACACCGCCGGGGTGAGGGGCAGGCCAAGCGGGGCGAGAATTTCCGCGGGATCAGGCTGGCGGAGTAAAGGTGCGTGCATCGGGACCGGATAGTTCATCGTGTTTTCCTTTTTTGCAATTGCAAGACCGGCCTCCGGTCGGGGAATATCAAGCCATGTTTCGCGGCAAAGCAGATATGAGACTCCTTGCCGGCACGGCGCACCCGCAACTGGCCAAGGACATTGCCGAATACATCGGTGTGCCGCTGGGCGACGCCACGGTGAGCTCTTTTCCGGACGGAGAGACGTTCGTGAAAATCAACGAGAACGTGCGCGGGCGCGATGTTTTCATCATCCAGCCGACGTGCCCGCCGACCAACCAGAATTTGATGGAATTGCTCATCCTGGTCGATGCGGCGAGACGGGCCAGCGCGGCGCGCATCACCGCGGTGATTCCATTTTTCGGCTACGCGCGCCAAGACCGCAAAGACCAGCCGCGCGTCCCGATCACGGCGAAGCTGGTGGCAAATCTCCTGGTGGCCGCCGGCGTGAACCGGTTGCTCACCATGGACCTGCATGCCCAGCAGTTGCAGGGATTTTTCGACATTCCGGTCGACCATCTTTATGCCTTGCCCATTCTGATCAAGCACCTGCAGAAAAAAAAGATCCCCGACCTTGTGGTTGTTTCACCCGATGTGGGTGGGGTGAAAATGGCTTCGGCCTACGCGCAGGTACTTGGTGCGGGCCTGGCCATCGTGGTCAAGCGCCGGATCAGCGCGACCGAAACCGAGGCCCAGCATGTCATCGGCGAAGTGGAGGGCAAAAATGTTCTCTTGGTCGACGACCTCACCGAAACGGCCGGTACCTTGGTCGGCGCGGCGCGCATCCTGCGTTCCGCGGGAGCGAAGGATATTTATGCCATGGTTTCCCACGCCGTTCTGGTCGACGTCGCGGCCGAGCGTCTGCGGGAGTCGGATATCAAGGAATTGGTGGCGACTGACAGTGTGCCGGTGCCGAAATTTGAAGGCTGCCCGCTGACCATTTGTTCGGTGGCCAGCCTGCTGGGCGAGGGGATCAAACGGATCCACGAGGATGAGTCCGTGACTTCTTTGTTTGAAATCAACGGGCAAACAGTCTAGAGTCCCGCCCCTTATGTCGAACCAAGTCAGTCTGAAGGCCACAACCCGCACAGCCCTCGGGCGCAACGCGGTTAAACAATTGAAGGCCACCAAGGCCGTGCCCGCCATTCTTTACGGCCACGGGATTGAGCCCCAACCCTTGCAAGTGGAGCGCCGTGCCATTGACAACTTGTTGTCGCACGCGGTGGGCGAAAACATTCTGGTCAACCTCGAAATCGAGGATGGTGGCAAACCCGGCGGTCGTCTCGCCTTGATCAACGAGGTGCAGCACCATCCAGTCAGCCGCCTTGTTCTGCACATCGACTTACAAGCCGTCTCGATGAACGAAACTCTCGTCGCCGAGGTGGTGATTGAAGCGGTCGGCGAATCGGCCGGGGTCAAAACCGGTGGCGGTCTGCTCGAGCAGAACGTGCGCATGGTCGAAGTCGAATGTCTGCCTAAGGACCTGCCGGAATCGATCCGCGTCGACGTGAGCGGCCTCGGTCTGGGCGCCGCTTTGCATATCAGTGATCTTCCGGCCATCCCCGGCGTGAAGTATCTGGCCGATAGTGGGGTCACCGTTTTCCTCGTTTCCGAACCGAAGGTGGCCGACGATACCACGACGACCGAAAGCGGTCCTTCGGAGCCCGAAGTGATCAAGGAGAAGAAGCCGCAGGAAGGCGAGGCCAAGGAAGGGTCCAAGTAGGACGGCGCCCCGGATGGAACCCGGCGCCCCGACATGGCTGGTCGTCGGTTTGGGCAATCCCGGAGCCCGCTACGCCCGCACGCGGCACAATATCGGTTGGCTCGCGCTCGATGCGTTGGCCACTGAACCCTTTCACGGGGAGAAGCGTTTTGACGGGGATGTCTCCCGCACGGAGGGTGCTTGGTTGCTCAAACCGACCACGTTCATGAACTTGAGTGGCCTGGCCGTGCGGGCCATGGCCGACTTTTACAAAATTCCCCATGAGCGCGTTTTGGTCGTGCTTGACGATGTTGCGCTGGCTTTCGGGCGGTTGCGCATCCGGCCATCGGGCAGTGCGGGAAGCCACCACGGACTGGAGTCTGTCCTGATGCATTTCGCCACCGACGACGTGCCGCGTCTGCGCTTGGGGATCGGCAACCCGCCGCCGCCCATGGTTTTGACCGATTACGTGCTCGCGCCTTTCACCCCCGAAGAAGGGGTGGCTTTGGGCGCGGTGACGGACCGGGCGGCCTCATCAATTCGCGTCATTCTAAAAAACGGGCTTGCCGCGGCGATGAATGAGTTCAATAAAGAAGGATTATGACCAAACGACGTTACGAAGTGCTGCTGGTGCTCAACACCAAAGGGAAAGAGGAATCGGTCAATGACCTGATTGAAACCGTGGAGAAACAAATCAAGGCCGAAGGGATCGAGCTCGAGCAGACCCAGCGTCTGGAGAAGCGTCATTTTGCCTACGTCAGCCGGAAACAAACTTCCGGCTATTACGTTAATTTCATCGTCCAAGCCGAGCCGGCCCAGATCGAAGCCCTGCACTCAAAGTGGAAGCTCGACTCGGTCATTCATCTGCAACATTACCAGAAGCTGAAACCCGTCGCGCAGGCGGCCTGATCCCCGACCACCATGGCTTCTTACAATCGAGTCGTCCTCCTTGGCAATTGCACCCGTGATCCCGAGGTCAAATACACGCCGAAGGGCACTGCGGTGACCGAACTAGGTCTCGCGGTCAACCGTTACTACTCGACGGATGGCGGCGAGAAGCGGGAAGAAACGACTTTTGTCGACGTCACCCTGTGGGGCCGGCCCGCGGAAATTGCCGGGGAGTATATCAAGAAAGGCCGTCCCGTGATGATTGAGGGGCGCTTGCAACTCGACACGTGGGACGACAAACAGACGGGGCAAAAGCGTTCGAAGTTGAAAGTTATCGGGGAAAATCTCCAACTCCTCGGCGGCCGCGATGCTGGTGAGGGCGGGGGAGGGGGCGGGTCGGGCGGCAGCAGCCGTTCCGGCGGCGCGGCCAAACCGGCCAAGGCGGCACCCGCGTCCGAAGAGCCGTCCGACGACGACATCCCGTTTTAAGCGGCGTCCTTCCGGACGCGAGCATGCTTAAGCCCCGCGGTCTTCCGTGGGGCTTTCTTCGTCCTCGCCGAGTTCGGTCTCGATTTCCCGGCGCCAAGCTTGGGAAATGAGTGGCCGGGCCATTCCGTAGAGCAGGTAGGCGATGAAGATCATGGCCGGCATCCACTCGTAGTTCATCACGGTGAAGATGAGCACGATGATGATGGCGATAAATTTCGGAATGGAGCGCCGGGTGCGCCAGTTGACCGCCTTGAAACTCGGGTAGCGCACCTTGCTGAACATCATGAAGGAAAGGAAAAGCATGAGCGGGGGCAGGGCAAACTTCCACGGTCCGATGGTTTTCTCACCGGCATCGAGCAAGAGCATTAACAAGGTGAGCGAGGCAATGAGACCCGCGGCGGCCGGAATGGGAAAGCCCTCGAAGTCCTTGTTCGCCGCATCCTCTCCGCGCTGCGCGGCCAGGCAATTGAACCGGGCGAGACGCAGGGCGCCGCAAGCGAGATAAACAAAAGCAATGAGCATGCCGTAGCGGTCGAAATCGCGGAGCACGATGTGAAAGGTGAGCAGGGCGGGGGCGACGCCGAAGGACACAATATCAGCCAGCGAATCGAATTCGCGCCCGAAAGAGCTTTCGTTTCCCCCCAGCCGTGCGAGCCGCCCGTCGAGCAAATCAAAAACGCAGGCCCCGAGGATGAACCAGATCGCGGTATGGATCTGCCCCGCAGGATTGAGGCCGGCATTCATCTGGATGACCGCGTCGAGGATGCTGAGCACGGCGGCGAATCCGCAGAACAGGTTGCCCGCGGTCATCAAATTGGGCAGGAGGTAAATTCTCGCCGCGTGGTTGTCTGGTCCGGGTTTCATCGGAGGTCGGAGGGTGGCCGGAGGTCGGCGTCAGTCTCACCGGCGGGGGCCAAGCGGGCGATGATCGTGCTTCCTCCTTTGACTTGGTCGCCGACCCGCACGGTGACCTCCGCCCCAAGCGGGAGGCAGATCTCGGTGCGCGACCCGAACCGGATCATGCCGAAGCGTTCGCCGCGCGCCAGTTGCTGGTCGGGCCGGGCCCAAGGGACGATACGGCGCGCGATGGCCCCGGTGATCTGGCGCACCACCAGAATGACGCCGTCAGGGCACTCGAAGCCCCAGGTCCGAGCCGTGTTGTGGGTCGAAGCGGCCGGGCTGCGGGCATCATGGTAGGTTCCTTCGAACTCGGCGGTGTAGACCACGCGACAGTCCGCCGGGGTCCGGTTGACGTGCACGTCGAAAACCGAAAGAAAAATGCCGATGCGGCGAACGGTCCGGTTGACCAATTCCGTTTCCTCAATTTCCGCAATATCGGTGACGCGTCCGTCCGCCGGTGAAACGATGAGACCCGCGCCGCGAGGAACCGTGCGGGGTGGATCACGAAAAAACCAGAGGGTGAAAGCCAGGAGGGCGGCGGGGAGGATGACCAACCATGGGGCCAAAAACAAAGCTGCGGCAGTCGCCGCGGCCAGAACGAGCAAGATCCATCTGCCCTGCCAGAGAGTAAGCCAAGTCATAGCAAAGCAAAGCTTACACATCTGCTCACAGGGCGCGAAACCATTTGATTGGATTGCCCGCCCCTGCCGGGTAGATTGTCGTCCATGGAACACCGCGAAATTACCCTGGCCCGCGACTGTCAAGTGGTCCTCATCCCGAGCGGCGAGGAAGCAACCCTGACGGCCGGCAGTCCGGTTATTGTCACCCAATCGCTCGGTGGCACCTACACCGTGGCGACCCAGACGGGTCTGGCCCGCATTGCCGAGGCCGATGCCGATGCCTTGGGGATCGTGCCGGAAAAAAAGGAAGCTGACGCGAAACCGGAGGGCGTTGTCGTGGCGGGCGGCGAGGTGAAAGACGAAGATGTCTGGACGCAATTGAAAAATGTTTATGACCCGGAAATCCCGGTCAACATCGTCGACCTTGGTTTGGTTTATGATTTGATCCTGGGCAAAAGCGACTCGGGTGGCACCACGGTGAACGTGAAAATGACCCTCACCGCGCCCGGTTGCGGCATGGGGCCGACCATCGCGGCCGACGCGCGCAGCCGCATCCTCACGGTGCCGGGGGTGGAGTCGGCCGAAGTGGATCTGGTTTGGTCACCGCCTTGGAACCAGGGCATGATCACCGAGGCGGGACGGATGAAACTGGGGCTGGTCTGAGCGTGGGATTCGCGGCCTTTTCGGTTCGGGGCCGACCTTTTGGTTGGCAGGCGGGGTTGGAGCGGCTATAAAGGTTGGTCATATGAGTCAGCATAGAAGTCTCCGCGGCCAAGGCGCAATCAAGGCGAAGCGCAATGTTCTCAAGCGTTTCGAGCGCGTCGAAGTGCTGAAAAAGCGCGGACAGTTCAAGGAAGGCCAAAGCGTCCTTGGCCTGAAGAAGACAAAACCGGACGATTGATCGTCGCGGCGGGTTGCCCTGCGGCAACCGGAGCCGGTCCATGCGTTTAAACCGTTACCTTGCCCTCTGCGGGCTCGGGTCCCGCCGTGCTTGCGAGGAAATCATTCTGGCCGGCGGGGTGCGGATCAACGGGCGCGCGGTGCGCGAGTTGGCCACGTCAGTCGCGCCGGGTGACACGGTGGTTGCTCGGGGGCGGGTGGTGCGGACCGCTGAAACGCGCTATCTGGCCGTGCACAAGCCGGCGGGCTGTTTGACTTCGCGCGCTTCGCAAGGCGGGAAGCCGACGCTTTATGAATTGCTGCCGCGCGAGTTGTCCACCTTGCCGTACGCCGGGCGGCTTGATGCGGAAAGCGAAGGGCTTTTGCTCCTGACCAACGACGGTGCCCTGACCCAAGCCTTGACCCATCCCTCGCGGCACGTGGAAAAAGAATACGATGTCGTGCTCGACCGCTCCTTCGACCCGAGCCTCATCCCGAAGCTGATCAAGGGAATTTACCTGGAAGAAGGGCGGGCCAGAGCGGCGCATGTCCACGTCGAAGGCGCCAACAAAGTGCGGGTGGTTCTGACCCAAGGAATCAACCGCCAGATCCGCCGCATGTTTGCCGCGCTGGGTTACAAGGTGAAGCGGCTGACCAGGACGCGCCTCGGGCCCCTCCGGCTGGGACGCCAACCGCGCGGATCATGGCGGGATTTGTCGGCCAAGGAAGTCGACGCCTTGCGCCGGGCCGCGGGACAGCGTTGATTTCGCCGGGCCAGCGGCTTAAAGAGTTTTATGCGCCAATGCATCACCTCCGTCCCCGAAGGCCCGTCGGCCATCGGTCCTTACTCCCTCGCCGTAGCTGCCGAGGGAAAGTTCCTCTTCGTTTCCGGCATGACGCCGATGGATCCTTCGACCGGCAAGATGTGCGACGGTCCGGTCGGTGAGCAGACCCGCATTGTGCTCGCGAATATGCGCAAGGTTGTCGAGGGGGCCGGGGCCAAGCTCTCCGATGTGGTCAGCTGCCGGGTCTTCCTTGCCCAGCTGACCGAGAAAAATTTTGGCGAGATGAACGCGGTCTATAAGGAATTCTTCGTCGGGGATTATCCGGCCCGCACGACGGTCGGCGCGCAGCTCATGAATATGCTGGTCGAGATCGAGTGCGTTGTGCGGCTTGATGGCTGACGCGTGACGCGGGCGGTTCCGCGAGATACCTTTGACCATGTTCGCCCGCCGATCCAAACGCGCCATCCTGGCCTTTGCCGGCCTTCTTTTGTTCGTCGCGGTGCTGCTGGCCGTGACCGGACGGTATTTTCAGGTCATCGAACAAAAGCGCCGCCTCGAGGAGGAGAAGGTCACCTTGAAGCAGCGCGAGGAGTTTTTTTTCACGGTCGAGCGACGCACTCTTGAGCGTGAGCGGCGTTTTCCGGCGGCGGTGGACCCGTGGCTGGTGGCCAGTGTTCCCGCGGAAGTATCGGGGCGGGTCGCGGAGATCAAGGTCGAGCCCGGTTCGCTCGTGCGGCCGGCTGACCCGCTGGTGCTGCTCGACGACGAGATTGTGGCCAGCGAGTACCGCCGTGCCTCGGCCAAGCTCGAGGAATTGCAGCGTCTGCTGGGCGAAGCGGAAATACTGGGCCAAAGCAAGGTCGTGTCACGGACGCAGATCGAATCGGTGCGGTCCGAGGCGAGGCAGGCTGATGCCGAGGAAGATGCCATCCGCGCCCGCCTCGAGGACCACACTATTCGCGCTCCTTTCGGGGGGTCGGTGGCCGAGCGCCTCGTGCAGGTCGGCGAGGCGGTCAACGTCAACCAACCGGTCGTCCGCCTCGTTGACACCAGTCGCCTGCGGGTCATTTTTTATGTCAATGAGCGTGACGTGGCATCGTTTCCCGCGGGCACGATCGTCCGTCTCCGGCTGCCAGCCGCGCCGGGCCAAGTTTACCAGGTCCCCGTGGTGCATGTGGCGCGTGCTTCGGACGAAGCGACGCGACTTTTTCGGGTCGAGGGGGAATTGGCCAATGCGGATCTCGCTCTGCGGGGCGGGTTGACCGGGGAGGCCACGGCGACGGTCGCCATGTACACGGACCAACTTTTCATTCCCACGGCGTGCGTTCGTCTTGAGGGGGCGGGAGCCTATGTCTTGCGGGTCCGGGAGGGCGAAGGCGGCCCGGAGAGCGTCCGCATTCGGGTGGGCGAGGAGGTCGACGGTTTTTATCCGGTGCTGGAGGGCTTGGCCGCCGGGGACCGCCTCCTTATGCGGTAGCGGGATTGACGCGGCAGGCCGCGCGTGGCAAATAAGCGGGGGATCCTTCGCGCGATTAGCTCAGTGGTAGAGCGCTTGCTTCACACGCAAGAAGTCGCAGGTTCGAACCCTGCATCGCGCATGCCTTGACACCTGCGGCCGTCCCACCCATATTAAAGCACAACCTTTTCTGACGAAAAGTGGGTTTCGGCCCACTTTTTTTTATCCTCAAACCACACACGACCATGAGTAACGAGCTGCTGACCATGCTGGAGTATTTGGAGCGCGAGCGCGGGATTTCGCGCGACACCTTGCTGCAAGCCATGCAGGAAGCCATTATCAAAGCGGCCGGCAAGGGCTTTGGGGGATACACCCGGGAACTGCGCGTCGAGATCAGCCCGAAGACCGGGAAAATCTGCGGTGTGGCTAACGTCCTGGTCGTCGACAAGGTGGCCAATCCCCAGGAGGAAATGTTGCTGGCCCGCGCCCAGGTGATCAAACCCGGCGTTGAACTTGGCGACTCCCTCGAAGTGGAAGTCGAACCGGCCGCTTTTGGCCGTATCGCGGCCGGCGTGGCGCGCAATGCCATCATGTCGAGCATCCGCCGGGTCGAGAAGGAGCGGATTTACGAGGAATTCAAGGACCGCGCCGGTGACATCGTTAGCGGCACGGTGCGACGCTTCATCAAGAGCGACGTGATTTTCGACCTCGGCAAGTTTGAGGCCGTGATGCCCTCGCGGGAGCGAGTGGTGACCGAGGACTACAGCGTGGGCGACCGCCTCAGGGCCTACGTCGTCGCGGTGGAGAACGGGAAAGACGGTCCGCAAATCATTCTCTCGCGGAGCCATCCGAATTTCGTCCGCAAATTGTTCCAGTTGGAAGTGAGCGAGATTGCCGATGGCACGGTGCAACTCAAGGGAATTGCCCGGGAAGCCGGCGTGCGCACCAAGGTCGCGGTGGCCAGCGTGGACAGCAAGGTTGATCCGGTCGGTGCGTGTGTCGGGATGCGCGGTGCGCGCGTCAAAAATATCGTCCGCGAACTCAACAACGAGAAAGTCGACATTATCAAGTGGAGCGACGACCCGAAGGAGTTTGTGGTCGAGGCGCTCAAGCCGGCCAAGATCAAGTCGATCGAGATCAACGAGGTGGACAAGCGGGTCAAGGTTTGTGTCGACGAGGATCAGCTTTCCATCGCTATCGGCAAGAAGGGGCAAAATGCCCGGCTGACCGCCAAGCTGACCGGCTGGGAGGTGGACATCGAGAAAGACGCATCGAAAGAGCAGGCCTTCGAAAACCAGGTTTCGAGCGCGACCGCGGCGTTCAAAACCCAACTCGGACTGGACGAGGAGACCGCGGCCAAACTGGTGCAGAACGGCATTCCCAGCCCGCAGGATCTTGTCGCTGGCGGAGTCGAGGCGGCCGATCTGGTCGGCATGCTCGGCATCGATGAAGCCAAGGCCGCCGAAATCGTCGAACGGGCCAAGGGCCTCGAGGCGAAGAAATCAGAACCAGTCGCTCCGGCCCCGGCCGAAGAGGCCGCCGCAGAATAATTTTGTCCGCCCACCGCATGCCCACCAAAGCGCCCGCCAGCAAAAAGCCCGCCGTGAGAAAACCCGCGGCGAAGCCGGCGCTCTCCTCGTCCAAGCCCGCCGCCGAAGCCAAACCGGTCAAGCCCAAGCCGGCGCCCAAAGTTCCGGTCGAGGTTGTTTCGCTCATCGACGAGAAGCCGAAGAAAAAAGCCTCCCAAGATGTGCCCTCCCTGCCGGCGCCCGTCGCGGCACCCGTTCCTCCGGTGGCTGCCGAGACGGAGTTGACCGAGGACGGCAGACAAATCATCAACATCAAGCCGCCGATCGTGGTCAAGGACCTCGCCGCGGCCCTCGGCATCAAACCCTTCGTGGTCATCAAAGACCTGATGGAGACGAACATCTTCGCCAACCTGAACCAGACGATCGAGCCGGCGGTCGCCGCGCAGGTGTGCGAGAAGCACGGTTTTGTTTTCGAAAAGGAGAAGCGCCAAACCGGGGCCGGTGTGCACAAAGCCGAGCCGGTGGTCGCCCCGCCATCCGAACCCACCGTCGTGGTGGCCGCAGACGAACTTAAATCGCGCCCGCCGGTCATCACCTTTATGGGCCACGTCGACCACGGCAAGACGTCGCTCATGGATTTCATCCGCAAAGCCCGCGTCGCGGCGGGCGAAGTCGGCGGCATCACACAGCATATCGGTGCCTACTCCGTGAACCATGGCGGACACCAAATCACTTTTCTCGACACGCCCGGCCACGCGGCCTTCACCGCGATGCGGGCCCGCGGGGCCAATGTCACCGACATTGTGGTGCTCGTTGTCGCGGCCGATGACGGTATCATGCCTCAGACCGAAGAGGCCATCAGTCATGCCAAAGCCGCCGGGGTGACCATCATTGTCGCGGTGAACAAGACCGATTTGCCGGCGGCCAACGTCGATCGCGTCAAGCAGCAGTTGCAGGAGCACGATCTTGCTTCGGAAGACTGGGGCGGCTCGACCATCGTTTGTCCGGTCTCCGCGACCAAAGGTCTCGGCATTGACCACCTGCTGGAAATGATGAATTTGCAGGCGGAGGTCCTCGAGCTCAAAGCAAGCCCGAAGGCACCGGCCCGTGCCACCATCATTGAAGCCGAAATGGAGCCCGGCCGCGGGCCGACGGCCACGGTCATCGTGAAAATGGGCACCCTCAAGATCGGTCAAGCCTTCCTCTGCGGATTGCAGTGGGGAAAAGTCAAATCCCTCATCGACGATCTGGGCAAACCGGTGAAGCAAGTCGGCCCGGGCATGCCGGTGAAAATTCTCGGCTTCGACGGCCTGCCCAAGGCGGGCGACGAGCTCATGGTCATGGACTCCGACCGTGCCGCGCGCACCCTGAGCGAAGAACGCAAGGAAGAGGAGCGCAAAGAGAAGCTGGCCGCCCCGCAGCGTGCGACGCTGGAAAGTCTTTTCGACGACCTCGCCGCCGACCAACGGAAATCCCTGCGCGTCGTGCTCAAGGCCGACGTGCAAGGCTCGCTCGAAGCGCTGGTCCAGGCGCTCGGCGAGATCAAAGCCAAGCAAATCGACCTCGACATCATCCACGCCGCAGTCGGCCCGATCAGCGAGTCCGACATTCTCCTCGCCACGGCCTCTGATGCCATTGTCGTCGGCTTCGGGGTCAAAACGGAGAACAGTGCGGCGACGGCCGCGAAGCGGGAGGGCGTGCAGATCAAACTTTACTCGATCATTTATGAGTTGATCGACCAGCTGAAGGAGGCCATGGCCGGGTTGCTCGAGCCGGAACTCCGCGAAAACGTCATCGGCCATGCCGAAGTGCGGCAGGTTTTCGATTTGACCAAAGGCATTGTGGCCGGATGCATGGTGACCGATGGACGCATCCTACGCACCGCCCGGGCCCGCGTGTTGCGCCGCAAGCAACCGATTTACGACGGAGGCATTTCCACTTTGCGCCGCTTCAAAGACGACGTGAAGGAAGTGCGCAACGGCTTTGAGTGCGGTATCAAGCTCGGCGATTACGAGGAATATGAAGCCGGTGATATCATCGAGGCCTATACCCTCGAAAAAGTCGCCCAGAAGCTCGAGTAACCCCGGGCCGGGAGGTCCCGCATCCCGGAACGCGCAACCCTCAAATGCCGAGATGAAAAACCGCATGGTCCGCGTGGCCGAAATTCTCAAGCGCGAACTGAGCATGGTCGTCCTCCGTGAAATACCTGCCGGCGGCGCGCTCATCACGATCCATTCCGTGGACGTCGCTCCGGACCTGCGCAAGGCGATTGTCTTTGTCGGCGCACTGGGCACCGCCGCGCAGCAGAGGCAGGCGCTGGAGCGTTTGGAAAACAACCGGCGTCTGCTCCAAGCCGAGGTGGCCAAGCGTGTCGTCCTTAAATTTACCCCGCATCTGCACTTCAAATTGGACGCCTCGATCGAACGCGGATCCCGCGTCCTCGACATTCTCGAGGAGCTGGGCGTCGAAGGGGAGGAGTCCGACGGATGAGCTCCGGAATCGACGCCACCTTCGGCCAGATCAAGCAGACGCTCGATGCAGCCACCCGCATTCTTGTCTCCTCTCACCTGCGACCGGATGCCGATGCTTACGGATCGTCCATCGCCATGGCTTTGCACCTCAAGGCAGAGGGGAAGGACGTCACCCTGTGGAATGAGGAGGGATTGACGCAAAAGTTCTCCTATCTGCCGGAGAGCAATATGGTCCAAGCCCCTCCGGACCACGGGAAGCATGATTTTGACGTCTTTGTCGCGCTCGACACTTCGACCAAGGAGCGCCTTGGCCGCGTGCTTGAAGCCACGGGGCAGGTGACCACGTGGATCAATATCGACCACCACGTGAGCAATCACCGTTATGGGGACCTGAACTACATCGACGACACGGCGCCGGCCACCGGACAGATCCTTTACGATTATTTGGTCAAAGCGGGGGGCATTATCACCCCGGCCATTGCTGACAATCTTTACGCGGCCATTTCCACAGATACCGGGTCGTTCCAATACGGCAAAACTTCACCGCACACCTTCCGGTTGGCGGCCGATTTGGTCGAGAAGGGGGTCGATGTTCCGGAGTTGTCCCGCCGGATGTATGACAGCTATCCACGCCGCCGTCTCGAGTTGCTCAAGGCGTTGCTCAATTCGGCGCGCTTCAGCTGCGAAGACCGCGTGGCCAGCTTCAGCCTTTGCATGGAGACCGCGCAGAACCTCGCCGTGCGGCCGGAGGACAATGAAGGCTTGATTGATCACCTCCGCGCAGTGCAAGGCGTGCAGGTCGCAGTGTTCTTCGAGGAGCTTCCAGAGAACAAGGTGCGCGTCAGTATGCGTTCGAAGGAGCCGCGGTTCGACGTCTGTAAAATTTGCGGCCTATTCGGCGGCGGCGGGCACGCGCAGGCTGCCGGGGCGCGTTTGTCCGGCCCGCTGGGTGCGGCGGAAGAAAAAGTATTGGAGGCCATTTGTCATGAAGTACGAAACAATAATTGACGGCGTTCTCCTGGTCGACAAAGCCCCCGGCATGACTTCGCACGACGTGGTGGCGATCACCCGTCGGGTGCTCAACACCCGCAAGGTGGGTCATTGCGGCACGCTCGATCCTCTGGCCACCGGCTTGCTCATCATCACGATCGGGCGTGGCACGAAGATCCAGGATCTCCTCATGAGCGAGGACAAGGAGTATGTCGGCACCATCCGTCTGGGACAGTCGACAACAAGCCAGGATGCCGATGGCACGGTGCTCGAGGAAAAGCCGGTCCCGGAGGTGACGCGCGGGAAGTTGGATGAAATTTTCGCCGGCTTCCATGGAGATTTTTATCAAACGCCGCCCATGGTCTCGGCGATCAAAAAGGATGGTGTGCCTCTCTACAAGTTGGCGCGGCAGGGAAAAACGGTCGAGCGCGAGCCCCGCTTGGTCCACATCTACGGCCACGAGATTCTTAATGTTGCCTTGCCCGAGGTGGAGTTCCGCGTGGTCTGCAGCAAGGGCTTTTATGTCCGCACTTATGCCCACGACATCGGACAACTGCTCGGTTGCGGCGGCCATTTGAAGGCCCTCCGCCGGACGGCCTCCGGAAAGTTCCGGGCGGATGGCGTACTCACGGTCGAAGAATTGCGCACGTGGCCACTGGAGCAGGTCAAAGCACGTGTTATGAGCCTGCCGGAAGTGTCCCGTTTGCGCGGGGTCTAAGCGGCATGGAGGTCCTCCACGATTTGGAGTCGTTGCGGTCCTTACCGGGGCCGGTTTACTTGGCCATCGGAATTTTTGACGGCCTGCACCGCGGGCACCGTGCGCTGATCGAAGAGGCGCAAGCCGATGCGCAGAAGACCGGTGGAACGGCCGTGGTCATGACCTTCGAACCTCACCCCATGATGTTCTTCCAGCGCGGCGAGCCTCCTTTGCGTCTTTCCAGCCCGCGACACAAGGAATTGCTGCTCCGGCGTCAGGGCGTGACCCACCTGGTCGTGTTGCCTTTCGAAGCGGCGCTCGCCGGCCAGACCGCGGAGGAGTTTGTCGGCGACTTGCGGGCGGCGTGCCATCCGCTCGGCGGCGTGGTGGTCGGGGCTGACTGGAAATTCGGCAAAGGAAGGAGCGGTGATGTCGCTTTGCTCAAGCGTATGGGTGGGTTCGAGGTGGACGGAATTCCGGCCGTGACCATCGGGGGAAAGCCGATTTCCAGCACGGCGATCCGTCTGGCTGTGGCGCGGGGCGATTTGGCTTTTGCCGGGGAGGCGTTGGGGCGTCCTTACGCGGTGTTCGGCCGGGTCGTGCCCGGCCGCAAACTCGGGCGGGAGCTCGGTTTTCCCACCGCCAATCTCGAAACGGACGGGTTCCAATTACCACCCGACGGTGTCTATGCGGTACGGGTCGGGATCGGGGAGGAGTCCTATGCCGGGGTGGCCAACTTGGGCCTGCGGCCGACGTTGTCGCCGGGTGACCGGCGCTTGCTGGAAGTGCACCTGTTGGATTTCGAGGGCGAACTTTACGGCCAAGACATCGAGGTGGAGTTCTTGCGATTCGTGCGGGGAGAGAAAAAATTCCAGTCGGTCGAGGAGTTACGCGCTCAGATCGGGCGGGATGTCGCGGCGGTGCGCTGAGAGAAGCTGGGGCGGACGCCGTGCGATCCCGGGCCGGACGGGCCCGGCGCGAAGGACGGGCGGCTTGCTTCCGATCTCACGGGGTCGTTCTGAGGTGATGTGCCGTCCTGCGCGGAAACACAAAAACCTTACAAGGGATATTTGGCGCAGAGGGTCTTCATTTCGGCCACGGCGTCGGCCAGTCCGGTGAAAATGGCGCGGGAAATGATGGCGTGGCCGATGTTGAGTTCCACCATGAAGGGCACGACGAAGAGTTCGCTCACATTCTGGTAGTTGAGGCCGTGTCCGGCGTTGATGCGAAGCCCTAATTCGTCAGCCTGGGCGGCGCCTGCAATCAACCTTTGCAGTTGGATACTGCGGTTGCTGCCTGTCGCATTGGCGAAGGCTCCGGTATGGAGTTCGATGTACTCGGCTTTGAGGTCGGCGGCCGCGCGGATTTGGTCGGGATCGGGGTCAATGAACAAACTGACCACGGTTCCGATATCCCGAAGTTTGCCGATGGTGGTCTGCAGGGCGGCTTGGTGGGCGAGACAATCCAGCCCGCCTTCGGTCGTGACCTCGTGGCGATTTTCGGGGACGAGGCAGACGTCGTGGGCTTTGACTTGGAGTGCGAGGGCCACGATTTCCGGCGCGTTGCCCATTTCGAGGTTGAGTTTGGTGCGGAGCGCTTCCTTGAGCCGGAAGATATCGCGGTCTTGCATGTGCCGCCGATCTTCACGCAAGTGGGCAGTGATGCCGTCGGCGCCGGCTTTTTCGGCGATGAGGGCGGCCTCGACCGGGTCGGGCTCGGCGAGGAGACCATCCGGATGGCGCGCGTAGCGGGCCTGCCGCAGGGTGGCGGTATGGTCGATATTGACGCCGAGACGGAGAGACATAATCAGATCCTGCCGATGAGAAACGCGGAGTCGTCGAGGCCGATGAGATGGAACGAGGTGCCGATGCCGGCTCGTGAACTGTCCGTCGATTGGCGGGTCCCGTGGAATAATGCACGGCTTTCGGGATCCCTTGGCCCGCGGTCTGGCCAGGGGGCCAGTGAGGTCATATCGCGCATCAGGTAATGGTATTTTGCGGGGCGAGGCGGTCAAGCGGGCAAGTCGGCGACCAAAGAGGGAAAGCGGCACTGGGCGCACTCGCCGTGATCGCGCAGACAGAAGTCGGTGTAGATTTGGAGCAAGCCTTGATGGATGAACAGACGTTTGGGGAGGTGGCGGGGGAGCGGTCCACCGAAGAGCCGGGCGGAGACAATTTTCAAGGTGGCGTTGGAAGGTCCCGCGGGAAGGTCGCACCATTGGGGCTCTTGCCCGCGGGACAGGGCCAAGGGCAGAACAACATTGGCGTAAATCTCACGGACGCGGTCCGGGCCGAGCAGGGCAAGCGGAGTCTGGCGCCGTGGGCTGGTCCACGAGGTGTGGAATGACCAGAACGGGTGTTCGAGGGAGCAGAGCGTTTCTTGCAGATGTGCGGGGTCACCCGATTGGAGAGCGGTGCGCACGCTTTTCCACCGCTGGGCGATGGCGGCGAGCGCGGCAAGGCGTCGCAGGGGATGATTGGCTGGTCGGATTCCGCCGAGTTTCCAAGCGCTTTGAGCGAAGATGGCATGGGTGTGCGCGGCACGGAGCTTCCACCACATGGACCAAAGGGCGGCTGCTTCTTGGCGGGCGGCTCCCGGTGGCGGCTCCGGCTTTTCAAGAAAGCCAGCCATCCCGAAGAGCAATGCTTCGCCGCGAGCGCAAGCGGCGATCTTTAGCGGCACGCGCTGGGCGAGAAGTTGGAAGGGCAGCTTGTTGTTCTTGTAACCAAGGGTGACAGCTAATGCTTCAAAAAGTGCGGCGTCCACTCCGCGGGCCGCCACCATGCTGGCGAGCACGGCCCCTTTGCGCGCGAGGCGCCGACGTGAGGCGACGGCGAGAAGGGCGGACAACTGGTCCGCAGAGAGGGCGCGCAGTGGTGCGGTGCAGCGTCCGGGGCGGGCCGCGGCGACAGAATCCCACTCGGGTGCAGCGTCATGATGGTCGGCGAGGCAGATTTGCGCCACTTCGCGGTGGTGGGCCGTGCGCGAAAAGTGGCGTTTGGACGGGCGATTCACGATGACATGGAGAACGACGTCTGCGTAGTCGGGGTTGATGGCGTGGTGGTGCTGCTCCCAACCGGATGCCGCGAGGTCGACTTCGATTGCGCCGCGGTGTTCGTGTCCATCCAGTCGCACCGTGGCGCGGACAAAGTCCGGGCCGGCTTCGCGGTTCCATTCCCCGAAGTCAATGACGGTGGCCTGTGCTCCGGAGGTCGTGGTAAAGGCGCGTCCGCAGGCCCCGGAAAACCAGCGGGCTTGCCAGGCAAGTTCGTTCCCGGCGGATGGCGGGTTCTCCGCCACGCGAGCCGTGCCGGCGTTGAATGCTTGTTCGTAGGCGTAGCGCAGGAGGGAGTTCACCGGTTCGCCGGGCGATGGGGTGCCGACTGGTCGAATAGAGTCCCGCCCGGGCGCGATGGGTCTAGCCGGCGGGCGAATACCATGGGCCTTGGTCTTTTTCGTCACGGTTTTTTCGGGGTGGGAGATGGCGGAGGCGGAGGCGGAGCAATCTCATGACGAATGTCGGTGAGAAGCTTCGCGCGGTCGGGTGGCTGGGTCCGCCGCAAAGAGCGGTCGATAAGTTTCAGCGCCTCGGTCTTATTGGCGAGCGATTGCATGATGCGCAGACGCTCGATGAGGGTACGGAAGGATTTGGCCGGGTCTTTGTAGAGCGTGCCGGCCAACTCGAGTGATTTGAGCGCGGCGCGCGGCTCATTGTGGAAACTCTGGAGCATGGCGAGGGCCTCGTAATTCAGTCCGCTCGGATTCTCCTTCGCCAGGCTTTCGAGGTAGAGCGCCTGCATGGGCCCCGAGCGGGTGCCTCGGCGCAGTTGCTTGCTCAAGGAGATCCATGGTGCCGTGGTTGGGTCCGGTTCGCGCTGCCAGCCGCTGGTCTGTGCCCCGGCAAAGGGGCGGTAGAGGGGGTCCCCGATCACCGTGGTCATCCAGGATAAAACCTTGAACGACGTATAGGCGCTCTCGGCGAAGTTAAATCCTTGGAGGAGTCGCTCGTTGAAGACGTCGAGGTGCGGGGTGAGATCAAGATAGGGCTCGTAGACGTTGCCGAGGGTGGCGGCGGCCCCGCGGGTGATGAGCGGGGCGGCCCAGTTCGCGTTGGGATCGCGGAGGGTGCCGGCGCTGAAAGAGTGGATGTGAACGGCGACCGCGCCTGGGACGAATTGCGGGGCGCCCATGGCTCCACCGGCCGTCGAGGCATACCAACCGTAATAAAGTGCGGCGTCGGTCACGGGGAATCCGGCAGGAAAAATGGCCGGAGTATTTTCGAGATTGACCGGAATCCCATGGTTCCAACATTCCGCAGCGGCTTGGCGCAGCCACTCGTCGCCTTCACGGTAGGCGCTTTCGGGAATGCTCCGCCGGTCGATGTAGGCCCAGCCGTAGAGTCCGGCGCGTTCGGCCAGAAGAGTGTCGTCGATCATGCGGCGCACCGTGTCGGCCGTCGGGGCATCAAGTCGGGCGACAAGGAGGAGTCCGGGGGTGATGGAGGAATCGAGGATGGGCGAAAAGCGTCGGAAATAGGGGTTCTGGAGGACGCCGAAATGCTCGTTGTCGAACGCCCCGAGCACGGAGAGTTCGGAATCCACCGCGGCTTCATCGTGGCTGCGGACCGGATCCCCGCCATACGGTCGGGGGGGCGGAGTGGCGTCCGGGGCGGCGTTCGGTGCGGGCGGTGGGATTGTCGTGAGAATCTTCAAGGGTATGCCGCGCATGAGGGCGATGAAGCGGATGCGTCCGGTCTTAACTTCGGGCTGCCCTCGGGGGCTTTTCGCCACGGACCACCATTTGTTGCGCTCAAACAGGGTGCGCAGGGGTTGTTCGATGGTCTCGGTGAATTGACGGCGGGTGATTTCTTCCTCCAGCGGACAGTCGAGGCCGATGACTTGGTCTGCGGGTATGCGGCGCCGCTCCGCGTAATATTCGGCCAGCGCGCGCGATTCCGGATCGCGGGTGTTGAAGACGACGAGCGTGGCGTCGGCCTCACGGGTTTGACCAACCAGGTTGTCGTCGGCCCGCGCGACGGAAAGGAAGGCCGCGAGGGCGACGAGGACGGTGCTAAATTTCAATGCGCAGGCCGTCATGGGCGAGGCGAACGTGGGAAGGAAGGAGTTTTTCCGTTTCCTCGTGACCGAGGTCATGTCCGATGTGGGTGAGATAGGCGCGCCCGGCGGATGTGATGGTGGCTACTTCGAGGGCTTCGCTCAGCGAAAGGTGACTCGGGTGGGATTTGTGGCGCAGGGCATCGATGATGAGGACCGGGATGCCGAGAATTTGGGCGATGACGTCGGGAGGGACGTGATGGCAATCGCTGAAATAAGCCGCGAGTTTGCGTCCGCCACGGGCAAAAATGTAACCGTAAACGAGCATTTTGCCGTGGGGAACTTCGGCCGGGATGATTTCCACGCTGCCGATTTCGAAAGGTGCAGTGACTTCGTGAGGTTCGGGGCGGACGTAGTTGCGGAAGGAATGCTGTCCGTCAAAAGCGTAGTGAAAGACGCGCCGTAAATCGGCCATGGTCTGCGGCGAGGCGTAGACAGGCATGGGACGGTCGGCCAATTCGCAAAAGCGACGGAGGTCATCGAAGCCCGCGACATGATCGGTATGGGAGTGGGTGAAAATGGCGGCGTCGAGGTGCCGGAGGTTGTGCCGCAGAGCTTGGGCCCGGAAATCGGGGGTGGTGTCGACCAGAAAAGCGACGTCCTGAGCCTCGACAAGGATGCTCGAGCGCAGGCGTTTGTCGCGGGAATCGGTCGATTGGCAGACCACACAATCACAGGCCACGAAAGGAACGCCCTGGGAGGTCCCGGTGCCGAGAAAGGTGATCGAAAGTTCGGCCATGACTTGAAACGGCCAGACTTGCATAATCCGCCCCGTGCTCGCAACGCTTGCCTCATTGAGGATCAGAAACCTCGCTCTGGTCGAGGACCTGGTGTGGCAACCGGGGTGCGGACTGGTGGCCATCACGGGCGAGACCGGTGCGGGTAAGTCGCTCCTCATCGGGGCACTGCAGTTGTTGCTTGGAGAACGGGCCGACAAGTCACTTATCCGTGCCGGGGCGGATGCTTGCACGGTGGAGGCGGCGTTCGAACTGGCTGACTCGAAGCAACTCGATGCTTGGTTGGAAGAGCAGGGGACGGAGCCGTGCTCTGACGGTCAGCTTTTGCTCAAACGCTCGCTCCCGGTCGAAGGTTCCGGCCGGCAATTTATTAATGGTTCGCCGTGCACGCTCACCGTGCTCAAGGCGCTCGGCGACAGTCTGGTCGACTTGCATGGGCCGCACGATCACCAGTCGTTATTCTCGCGCGAAGCGCAGACGCGTGTCTTGGATGCTTATGCCGGTGCGGCGGTCATGGCCGGCGACTTCGCCGCAGCGCATCGTGAAACAAAACGACTGGCCGCCGAGATCGAGCATTTGCGCGCTCTCGAGCAGGACGCCGCCCTGCGTGGCGAGATGCTGGCCCACGCTGCCCGGGAAATCGCGGAGGCCAAGTTGCTTCCGGGCGAAGAGGAAGAAGTTGTGTCGCGACTACGGGCCGCGGGGAATAGTCAGCGCTTGCTCGAATTAAGCAGCCAGCTGATGGCGGCTCTCGGGGCGGAAGGGGAGGGCGGCCTTCGTCAGCCTTTGGCCGAAGCGGTCCGCGCGGCCCGCGAGTTGGCCAGGTTGGACGAGTCTGCCGCCGCGCTGAGCGAAGCGCTGGGCGACGTGGCGGTGCGCGTGGCGGATTTGGAGAGAGACGTGCAAAGTTATGCCGAGAAGATCGACTCGGATCCGGGCAGCTTGCGCGCCTTGGAGGCACGGGCTGATCTTTTGCAGTCCTTGCAGCGCAAATACGGGGGCACCATCGAAGAGGTTGTGGCACGAGGGGCGCAGGCCGCGCAGGACCTCGAGGATCTTGAGAGGCGAGGAGAAAAAATCGCCGCACTGGAGAAGGACAAGACCGCCGCCGCGGCGCAGGCGGCGAAGCTGGCCAAGACTCTTTCCGCCGCCCGCGCCAAGGCGGCACCCGCCTTGGCCAAGGCGGTGACCGAGGAATTGCGTGAGTTGGGATTTCTCCGGGCGGGATTCGGAGTCCGATTGGAATCGTTGGCCGAGGCCCGTCTGCAGGGTGGGGAGTTAGCTGAATTCCAATTTGCGCCCAACCCCGGTGAGCCGGCCAAGCCGCTCCGGTCCATCGCCTCCAGCGGCGAGATCTCGCGCGTCATGCTCGCCCTTAAGTCCGTCTTGGCCGGACAGGAGGGCGTTCCTCTCCTTGTTTTTGACGAGATCGATGCCAATGTCGGCGGGGAAGTGGCGGTGAAAGTCGGACAAAAAATGCGCGGCCTTTCCTCGGCCCACCAAGTGCTTTGTATCACCCACCTGCCGCAAGTGGCCGCTGCGGCCCACCGGCAATTCGCCGTGACCAAAGAATACGACGGGAACCGCACGTTGACCGCCGTGGGGGAGTTGGTCGGCCCGGCGCGGGTGGCGGAGTTGGCGCGCATGCTGGGCGGACAGGATACGGATTCCGCGCTGGCCCACGCGCGCACACTTCTTGCCTCCCAAGGTTGAGCGGCATGCGTTTGCTTTTTTTCAATCGCTCGGCTCTGCCCATGGGTGGCGGCATGAACCGTATGGTCATCGACACCATACGCCGGCTGCGTTTGGCCGGCCACGAGGTGGCGTTGGTCCATGGTCGGGGAGCGGAACAACCCGAGGGTACGGGCTATATCTATGACAATCTGGACCACCGCTTGATGCCGCACGACCTCAACGCGCTCCGGCTCGAGGCGATCTTGGAGGATTTTTCTCCCGACGTGATCCAGTTGCACGGCGTGGGCAATACTTTGCTCGATGGATGGCTAGCCGCGCGCAAACCGACCGTGCGTTGTGTGCACAACCATGATTTCTACTGCTCGGGGCGGCGACTGACCTTCGAACGCCCGAGTTCCCCTTGCTCTCGTGCCCACGGTCGGGCGTGCTGTGCGGCTCATCTATTGCGCGGCTGCGGATCGTGGAACCCCGCTTGGAATTTCGTCCGCTACCGCACGGTCGGGCGGAGTCTTGCCGCGCTGATCTCGCTCCACGGTCTGCAAACGGTCAGCGGTACCGTCCGTCGACAGCTCCTGGCCAATGGTGTGCCGGAGGAAAAGCTGGTCGCGCTGCCTCCCTACGCCCCGTCGCCGCCTGAAGCACGGCAGGCCCCGATGTCCTCCCTCCGGACCATCCTTCATGTCGGGGGCTTGATCGGACAAAAAGGTGTGTGGATGGTGGTGCGGATGGTGCGAGATCTTCCCCGGGATGTGCAGTTGGTCTTTGCCGGGGGCGGCCGGGAGCGCGAGATGCTCGAAGCGCACGTGCGGCGCCGCGGGCTGAGCGGGCGCGTGCGCATCGTCGGTGAACCGACCCCCGACCAATGGTCTCTGCTTTATCGCGAAGCAAATTTGGTCATCATGCCCGTGCTCTGGAACGAACCGCTCGGCCTTGAAGGGCTCGGCGCCATGGCGCACGGCAAACCGGTGGTAGCCTTCGAGACTGAAGGCATCCGCGAATGGCTGTCTGACGGCGAGACTGGCCTGCTGGTCCCTTTCGGCGAGCGGCCCAGGTTCCGTGACGCGGTCAAATCGCTGCTCGAGGACCCGGAGCGGCTGCGCGCCATGGGGGCCCGTGCCCGCGGGGTCTGGCGGGAGAAATTCCGACCCGAACTTCACATTTCTGCTTTGTTGACCCACTACGAAAAATTGGGCAAGGAGGCGGGATGAAACGCGGGGCGGTTCTTCTGCTGGTCGTCGGGCTGGCCATTTTTGCGTCTTGGCTCCAGCGCGAGAGTACGCGGGGCACTTTCGATTCGGTCCAAGGTGCCTTCCTTTCCTGGCTGGCCGCCAATAGTCCCGCGACGAAAAGGTTACCGCCCCTTACGCTGGTACTTTATGATGACGAAGCATCCGAGATGGCGGGCACGGAACGGATGGCGATGCTCGACGGGGCGCTCTTTGTGCGGGCGGTATCGAGGCTCGGCGCATCGGGGGCAGGGGTTGAAGGACTGACCGGCGATCCGACCCGCATGATCGAGGCGGCCGGGCGTATGCCGGTCTTCGGCGGCTACGACCCTTCTGCAGCACCCGGATCAGGATGGACCCCGTTGAAGGGGGAACCGGGCACCGATTGGTTGGAGATGTCGGGGTTGGCCGGTCGGCCGGCCCGATTTTCCCGTGGCTTTCTCGCTGCACCCGTGGGGAATGGTGGTGGTGCCAAAACCATCCGAGTAGCGGCCCGGAACGCCGGTCAGGCTGTACCCTCTTTTCTCGCCCTTGCTTGGGCGGCGGCGCAGGGATGGCGGTGGTCCGAGGTGGTGGCGGATCCCTCCGGATTGCGCGGGCCTTCGGGGCAGCTCACTTTGGATTCAACCGGTGCCGTCCAGTTTCTCCCCGCCGCAACCGCCCCGAGGGTCATGACGATGAATGAATTATTTGTCTTGGCGGAAAAATTCGAGCGCGAGGGAGGAACGTCGCCGCTCAGCGGGCACATTGTTGTGCTCGGACCAGCCACTTCCGAGGTGACCCGCGTGGCGGGAGAAGGAGCAAAGCCCTTGACCCCGGTGGAACAATGGGCCGCGGCGTGGGAAGCGGTGCGGACCAACCGGCTTTTTCATTCCCCTGGTTGGTGGTATCCAGCGGTCGTCGTTGCGGTGGCGTCTTTGCTCGCTCTGGGCTCAGCGCGGCGCTCGAACGCGGGCGCGTTGCTGGCCGGATTCTTCGCCCTGCTGGTCTTTGCCATGCTCGGGTTGGTTGCTTTTTCCTCCGCGCGGGTGGCCTTGCCGGCGGCACTGACCTTGCTGACTTTGGCGGCCGGACTTATGGTTGGGCGGGCCGGTTTCAAAAGCGGATGGTTTGGCCCCTGACTTCATGAAATTCACCAACCTAACCCGAGCCGAAGAGATCGGGGCGAATTGCTATTTGCTCGAAGCTGGCGGGGTTCGTGTCCTGCTTGATGCAGGCATGCATCCGCGCGAGGCCGGGACGCTGTCCACTCCCGACTTTTCCCTCCTTGAGGGCCGGGGCTTCGATGCGATGGTGCTGACCCATGCCCATCAGGATCACGTGGGCTGCCTGCCCTTGGCCATGCAGGAGGCGCCGGGCGCGCCGGTTTTCATGACTGAAGCCACGGCGGGTTTGTCCGACGCGATGCTGCACAATTCAGTCAATGTCATGACGCGACAGCGGGAGGAATTGGCCGCCCAGGATCTCCCGTTTTTCACCCACCGTGAGGTCGAGAAGATGTCGACCGACTGGGAAATCATCGGTTTGGGGGAGCGGCTTGACCTCGGGGGCCAAGGCGTCAGCGCGGAGTTTTTCGATGCGGGACATATTCTCGGCTCTGCCGGTGTGCTTTTCGAAGCGGAGGGCCGGCGGATTTTCTACACGGGCGACGTCAACTTCGAGGATCAGACCCTGATGCGCGGGGCGAAATTCCCCGAGAAAAACATCGACGTTTTGATCATGGAAACAACCCGCGGAGACAGTCCCATTCCGCAGGGCATGACGCGCCGGACCGAGGAGGATCGCCTTCTCAACACTTTGCAATCGGCCCTCGACGAGGGGAGTCCGGTGCTTTTGCCGGTTTTCGCTTTGGGCAAGACGCAGGAGTTGCTCGCTTTGCTCTACGAAGCGAAAAAACGAGGAGCTTTGCGGGGCGGTTTCGGTTTGTTTGTCGGCGGATTGAGCGCGAAGGTCACGGCCGTGACCGATCGCCTGCGCGGGCGCGCCCCGCGACGGCACGGGGACCTCAAGCTGGCCGAGTGTCTGCCCATGGAGGTGGTGGGCGGCCGTGACATCGCCAATTTGGCGGTGCAGGCGCGCACGGTTTACGCGATTTCGAGCGGCATGATGACCGAAAACACGCTTTCCAATATCCTGGCCCCGCGCATCCTGGAGGACCCGCGCGCCCACTGCATGTTCATCGGCTACTCCGATCCAAGGTCCCCGGCCGGGCGCCTCCGTGCGGGTCGGGAAGGGGACGAAGTCCTCCTCGACCCGCGGCACCGACCGGTGCGCCGAAGGTGCAAACTGGACGAGTTCACGCTCAGCGCGCACAGCACACGGGAGGGCTTACTTGATTACGTGCAACGCGTGCAGCCGAAAAAATTGCTCTTGGTGCATGGGGATCCACCAGCCATGGCTTGGTTCGCGCGGGAGGTGCCCAAGGTGAGCCGGCAGACCGAAGTGGTCGTTCCAGCCCCCGGGGTCGCGGTCGAGTTGTGATGATGGCTCGGAGGCGACGGAGTATTTAGATGGACCGCGATGTCCCCCCTTGAGGAGGAAAAATAACACAACAGCGGCGACGCGCTTGGCCCCAACCGAGTTGCCGATGAGATCTCGGAGGCCACGCTGACCTGGGGGCCAGCCACAGCTCTTTCTTCAAGCCGGGGGGGGAGCACGGGGCCAAACCCCCGGCCTTATTCCTTTGCCTCGCTCGTTACGCCGTAAGGGGCAGGCGTCGCTCGAGGTCGGAGAGGAGCGCGGCGAACTCTCGTGTTTCCCGGCGGCAATTTTCCATCACGTGGCGGGAGACCTCGACTTTTTCGGCCATCGCTTTTTCGATCGCCGCATAGTTGGCCGAGAGGCGGTCGCTTAGCTGGTGGAAGAGATCGTGCATTTGCTGGCCGAGAACGGCGGAGATGCTGGCATGCTGATCGGTATTGAGGGTGGCACGACGCTTCGTTTCCTGCATTTCGGCGAGGAGGATCTTTTCATCCGGGACGCGGCGGAGGTCGCTGACCAGGCCGAGTTTTTCCAAAGTCCAGATGGACCATTTGGTCGGGTCAAAATTGGAGCGCTTCACGCCATTGCGGTAGTCGTGTTGGAACTCGTGGTGATAGTTGTGGTAGCCCTCGCCGAAGGTGAAGAGCGCCATGACCGCGCTGTCGCGGGCACTGCAACGGGTCGAATACGGGCGAGTTCCCACGCTGTGGCACATCGAGTTGATGAAAAAAGTACTGTGCTGCACGGCGAAAACGCGGAGCACCCCGGCCAGAAGGAAGCCGCCCAGCGCGCCGACCGCGCCGCTCCAGAGAAAACCGAGGAGGACAGGAAGGCCGAAGCCGAGGAAAATCGCGATGGGGATGCACCAGCGATGTTGCCACATGACGAGAGGGTCACGGCGCAGGTCGTTGACATTGTCCATCGGCTCTTCCGGCCCGAGTTTGAACAGGAGCCAGCCGATATGTGCCCAAAGGAAGCCCTTGCTGATGTCGTAGGGATCATCGTCGTGGTCCACGTGCTTATGGTGCTTGCGGTGGTCCGAGCACCAGTCGAGGGCGGAATTTTCGAAAGCACAGGCGCCGAAAAGCAGGGTAGCCATTTTGACCGGGGACTTCGCTTTGAAGGAGAGGTGGGAAAAGAGGCGATGATAGCCCAGGGTGATGCTGAATCCGGTGGCCATGTAGAAAAAGAAGAAGAGACCGGCTTGGAACCAATCGAGCCCGTAATGCCAGATGTAGAGCGGAACGGCGGTGAGGGCCAAGGTGTTGATGACAGCCAGGAAAATGCTGGTTGTCCAGTTGACGCGATCCCAAGGAATGCGTGAGATGAGTGGAATTTGCATGAAGGTGGCCAGTTGCCGATGGGGCAACCTTTTAGACATTAGGTGAATATTTTTCGGTTGGCAAGCCGCAGAACATCTGTGGTGCGGGGGGCAGAAGAGAGACGGTCATAAAAGCCGGGCCGGGGAGTGTGGTTGCGGCCCGCTTGTTTGCTTCACGCCGGGAGGCATTCTGTCATCCAACCGAGCAGTTCGCTGATCGTCGCTTCACTTTCGTCACCCATGTTGGAGACGCGGAAGGTGGTGCCTTTGATTTTTCCATAGCCGCCGTTGATCGCTACTTTGTGTTTCTTTTTCAGCGCGGAGCAAAAAGCCGCCACGTCGATACTCTTGTTGTTTTTCACGCAGACCAGCGATTTGGAGCGGTAACCTTCCGGGGCGAAGTGTTCGAAGCCGTGCGCAGCGACCCAATCGGAAATCATCCGGTTGAGCTTGGCGTGTCGGGCGTAGCGCTTTTCCACCCCCTCCTCGAAAATATCGTCGAGTTTCGACTGCAAGGCCCAGATGTGCCCGGTGGTGGGCGTGCTCGGCGTCATGAATTTCTCCCAGTTTTTGTGGAATTCGATGAAATCGAAATAGTAGCCGCGGTCATGTGTCGTGGCGGCGCGGGCCCGGGCGCGTTCGCTGGCGCTGAAGAGGGCCAACCCGGGCGGCAAGGCGAGAGCCTTTTGGCTGCCGGTGAGGAGGACATCGATGCCGAGATCGTCCATTGCGATTGGCACGGTGGAAAATGAGGAAACGCTATCCACGATAAACATAACCTCGGGATACTTTTTGACCACCGCAGCGATCTCGGCCAGCGGATTGAGGACTCCGGCCGAAGTTTCGTTGTGGATCAGGGTGATGGCGTCGAATCCGCCCTTGGACAATTTTTCATCGACCAATTCGGGGAGGATGGGATCGCCCCACTCGACTTGGAGTGCTTCGGCCTGTTTACCGCATCGCTTGCTGATATCAAACCACTTGTCGGAGAAAGCGCCGCACATGCAGTTGAGGACTTTTTTCTGGACGAGATTGCGCAGCGCACCCTCCATCACGCCCCAGGCGGAGGCGGTGGCCAGGTAAACGGGACCGGTCGTGCCGAAGAGGGTTTGCAGGCGCGGGTGAATGGACTCGTAGAGGGACGAGAACTCGGTGCCGCGGTGGCCGATTTGCGGACGGCAAAAAGCGCGGAAGGTTTTCTCCGAGACCTCAACGGGTCCGGGGATGAAAAGTTTGATGTGGCCGTCTGTCGTGGCGTTGGTCGTATTCAGCATGATTAATTTTCCCAAATGAAGTGTTCGAGCCGCAGACGGCGGGCGCGCTGCAGGATCTCTTCGCGCTGCGGGCCTTCTGCGGATGCCATTTTATCGTAGACGGCGATGGCCTCCGGCCAGTTTTTTTGTTCCTCGAGGAGGCGCCCTGCCTCCAGCCCGGCCTTGTAAAACCAAAACGGGTCGGCTTCTGTTCCCGGAGGCCGGGAGAGCACCTCGCGGTAGGCGGCGAGGGCGGCTTCGGTTTGCCCGACCTTGGCCAGCGCGGCGGCGCGCTTGCAGGCAGCTTGGTCGCGCCAGTCGGCCGGGGCGGAGAGGTCGGCGGCCAAACCGGCGTAGACGGCGGCAGCTTCCGTAAAACGGCCGGGTTCGCTACTGCCCAAAGCGAAAAGTGTGTCGCCCTTCTCCATCAAGGCGGCGTGGCGAACTTCTGGAGGCGGGTCGCCGCCGAGGATGCGCTCGTAAAGGGTCAGGGCGTCGGCCAAGCGGCGGTCGCGCAAGAGAAGAGAGGCCTGTTCGAAGCGGGCGCGGTGCCGCAGGGGTGAACTGCCTTGGGCAAGCTGGTCAAACCAGGCGAGCGCACGCCCTGCGCCCTCCGTACTCATGCTGCGCGCGGCAGACTGTGCGGCAAAGAATTTGGCCAGTGCGGAGGCCTCGGCATCGGGCAGGCTTTCGGCCAACTTGGTCAGCACTGTTTCGGACGCAGCATGGTCACCGACACGCGAGTGCAGTTCTCCAAGTTTGAAGGCAATGTCCGGAGCTTCCGGCGCATCGGGGTAGGCGGCCAGAAATTCGGCCGCGGCGGTGACCAGTTCCTCGCGCGGACGCGAACCGGCGTTGTCCGCGGCGAAAATTTCCGCGGCAGCGAGGGCGGCGGCGCGCGGCGGGGTGTCGGCCTCGGCTTGAGCCGTGCGGAGGATTCGTTCGGCGGCGGGAGCCTCGCCGCGGCCCATGCGCCACTCGGCCAAAGCAAGTTTGGATTGGAAGGCGTAATCGACGGCGGGGGCTCGCCGGGCGAGAGCGCTGAGTCCGTCGATCTTTCCTTCGCGCGCCTCGGCCACGGCAATAAAGAATGACCAGCGGAGGAGGTCCGGATTGGCGGGTTCGCTTTGGCGCAGGAGGTCAAAGGAACTGCGGGCCAGGGCGAGGTCCTCGGCCGCGAGCGCGGAGACAAGACAGTTGGCCGCGGCGGCGGACTTTTCCTCCGGGGTGCGGGCGGCTTTGACTGCGGCGGCGAACGAATCGTAAGCGCGGCGGTGCGCCGCGGTCGCGGAGAGGGCGCGTCCGCGCAAGTCGGCCAAACGGTAATCGGAAGCCGGGCCGCTCCCCATCGGAGGAATGGTCTCGAGCAGTTCGAGTGCTTGCTTGGTTTGCCCGCCAGCGATGCGTGCCTCGGCCAAAAGGAGGCGCGCGCGCAGGGCTTCCGCGGGACCGAGGGCCGGGTCGGCTGCCATTCCGTTCAAGGCGCTGATCGCCGCTTCCGGGCGTTTCAGATCGAGGTCGAGCCGTGCCAGTTGCAACCGGGCTTCAAGGGTGCGGCGGCTTCCTTTCTTCTCGGCCCAGGCCTTCAGGTCTGCCGATGGATCGGCGCCCAGTTGGCGTTCGAGCATAATCCATCGCTCCATGCTTTCGCGGGTGGTTAAGGCGTCGGGCGTCTGGTCGAGGCCCTCGCGCAGGACATCGCGGGCGCGCGCGTCGACGCCAAGAACAAGGAGCGACCGGGCCAATCCAAGCCGCGCATTGTCCCGGACGGCCGCAGTGGGTTCGCCCGTGGCAAGGATGTTGCGGAAAATTTCCGAGGCATCGGAGGGCCGATTTTCGGCCAAGCGGACCCGGCCGAGGGCGACATCGAGTTCGGGTGCCGGGAGCAGTTGCTCCTCGCGTGCGGAGCTAATCAGGGCTTCTGTCTTGGCGGGGTCGCCGGTGGAAAGTTGCAGGTCGAGGAGCAAACGCAGGGTATTGGGGTCGGCGGGCAAGGGTGTTCCGGGTGGTGGCAGCAGGACGCGGGCCGCCTCCGCGTCGCCCTGCTCGGTGCGGATGCGGGCGAGAAGCAGGGCGGCTTCAGGATTCTCCGCGGCTTGCGGTTCGGCCAACGTAGCGGCCATTTCGAGGTTGCCTTGGGCCGCGAAAGCGGCGGCACGGAGGAAAACCGCCTCGCCTGACCCGCGGTCGCACGGGCCGTCGAGTGTCTGAAGCGCATCGCCTGGGCGGCCGGCGGCGAGTTGCGTTCGGGCGAGCAAGAGTCCGAGCGTGTTCTTTTCCCCCGCAGGAGCTTTGCGTAGCGCCTCCGCAAGGGGGGCAATGGCAGCCTGCGGCATTCCTTCGCGCAGGGCGGCAAGAGATTTTTCCGCCACGGACGGAGCCGTAGCGAGCGCTGCGGTGGTCAGTGCGAACCAAAGCAAGACGGCGGATTTCATGTTCCGAGAGCTTTGCGGAGGTAGTAACCGGTGTGGCTGGCTTCGGCCTTGGCTACGGTTTCGGGTGTCCCTTCGGCGATGATCAAACCACCATGTTCGCCTCCGCCGGGCCCGAGGTCGAGAATCCAGTCGGCGCATTTGATCACGTCCATATTGTGCTCGATGACGATGAGGGTATTGCCCGCGTTGCGCAGTTTCATCAGCACATGCATGAGGGTGTCGACATCGGAGACATGGAGGCCCGTGGTCGGCTCGTCGAGGATGTAGAGCGTCTTGGATCCTCCGCGTTTGGCCAGTTCGGTCGAAAGTTTGATCCGTTGGGCCTCGCCACCGGAGAGGGTGCTGGCCGATTGTCCGAGCGTCAGGTAGCCGAGCCCGACTTCCTGCATGGTGGAGAGCTTGTCGGCCACGTTGGGCACGGCGCGAAAAAAGGAGAGGGCCTCGTCGATGGTCATGGCCAGCACGTCGGCAATATTTTTTCCTTTGTAGGTAATTTCAAGGGTTTCCCGGTTGTAGCGGCGGCCTTGGCAGACGTCGCAGGTGACAAAGACATCGGCCAGGAAATGCATTTCGACTTTGAGTGAGCCGTCGCCCTGACAGTGCTCGCAGCGGCCGCCTTTGACATTGAAGCTGAAGCGACCCGCATTGTAGCCCCGCACCCGGGCGGCGGGCACCTGGGCAAAAAGCTCGCGGATCGGGCCGAAGGCGCCGGTGTAGGTCGCGGGATTAGATCGCGGGGTGCGGCCGATGGGTGCTTGGTCGACGACCACCAGACGGTGAACTTGCCCGGCGCCGAGAATGGCATCGTGGGCGCCAGGCGTCGCCTTGGCGCGGTATAAATCCCGGGCCAGGGCGGCCCGGAGGATGTCGTTGACCAAAGTGGATTTGCCGCTGCCCGAAACGCCGGTGACGCAGATAAAGGTGCCGAGCGGAAAATGGGCATCGACATTTTGCAGGTTGTTCTCCCGTGCGCCGGTCACGCTGAGCCAGCCGTCGGACGGGCCGGCCACCAAGGCGCGGGGGGTGAGGGGCCTGTTGCGTTTGGTCGGTACACGGATGCGGAGTTCGCCTCCCAGATAGCGTCCGGTCAGCGACTGTGGGGCCGCGGTGACTTCTTCAAGGGTGCCTTGGGCGACGATGCGCCCGCCGAGCGGCCCGGCTCCCGGACCGATGTCGATAATATGGTCGGCCGCCGCGATGGTGTCGTGGTCGTGCTCGACCACGAGGACCGAGTTGCCGAGGTCGCGCAGGCGTTTAAGGGTGGCGATGAGGCGTTCGTTGTCGCGCTGGTGAAGTCCGATACTGGGTTCGTCGAGCACGTAGAGGACGCCGGCCAAGCCGCTGCCGATTTGTGTGGCCAGGCGAATGCGCTGGGCCTCGCCGCCGGACAGCGTGCCGCTTTCGCGATTCAGGGTGAGGTAGTCGAGTCCGACCTCTTCAAGAAAGGCGAGGCGTCGGGCGATTTCGCTCACCACCTCGCCCGCAATGGCCTCATCGTTGCCCTGCAACCGGAGTTGTCCGATGACCTGCGCCGCGCGGGCAATGGTCAGGTTGCAGAAGGTGTCGATGGGATATTCCTCTCCGGCGGACGTGATCAGGGTGACGCCAAGAATTTCGGGACGGAGACGGGCTCCGCTGCAGCGGACGCATGGACGGCGGTTCTGCAAGGCTTTGAGGCGCTGCTTGAGCGATTCGCCCTTGGCGCGGGCCAGCAAATGCTCGAGCTGGGCGAGAAGGCCTTCGAACGGCTTGGACAATTTTTGGCGGGTCACTCCGATTCCGAATTGGAGATCGATGGCGCGGTCACCGGAACCATGGAGGAGCAACTGATGGAAGGAAGGCGGCAATTTGGACAAGGGCAGATCGGTGCGCACCCCCGCATCGGCAGCGAGCGCAGTGGTCAGGGCCGCGTAATAAGATTCCATTTTCGGCGTGCCCTTGCGCCAGGCCACGATGGCGCCATCCTCGAGAGACTTGTCCAGATCAAGGATGAGATCCGGATCAAAGTAGGGTTCGGTCCCCAGCCCTTGGCATCCCGGGCAGGCCCCGAGGTGGCTGTTGAACGAGAAATGCTGCGGGGTGAGGCGCGGCAGGGTGAAGCCGGTCCGCGGATTGCAAAAGGCGGTGGAGAATGGGTGGTCGGTGAATTTTTTTTTGTCCGGCGATTGGACCGAGGCCACGAGTTGTCCTTCCCCCCAGCGCAGGGCAGTTTCGACCGAATCGGCGAGACGTTGACGGAGCCCGGACTTGAGTACGAGCCGGTCGATGACGGCTTCGATCTGATGACGGCGTTTTTTGTCGAGGCGGATGCGCGCTTCCCCGCCAAGGTCGGTGATTTCGCCGTCGATGCGAGCGCGGACAAAACCTTCACGGCGGAGTTTTTCGATGATGTCGCGGAATTCTCCCGCTTGGTTGCGCACGATGGGGGCAAGGAGAACAAGTTTGCTCTCCGGCGGAAAGGCGAGGATGGCGTCGGTGATTTCCTGCGGGCTCTGACGGCGGACCAGTTCCCCCGTCTCGGGATCGTGCGGCAGGCCGAGCGCGGAGTAGAGGATGCGGAGGTAGTCGTAGATTTCCGTGGTGGTCGCGATGGTCGAACGCGGGCCGGCCGAGGCGGTGCGTTGTTCGATGGCGATGGCAGGGGAAAGTCCTTCGACGAAGTCCACGTCGGGACGCTCGAGGCGGTCGAGAAACTGGCGGGCGTAGGCCGAGAGGCTTTCGACATATTTGCGTTGTCCCTCGGCGTAGAGGGTGTCGAAGGCGAGGGACGATTTGCCGGAGCCACTCGGGCCGGTCAGGACGACAAACCGGTTCCGCGGTATGACCACGTCGATATTCTTCAGGTTGTGCTGGCGGGCGCCTTTAACGCGGATCGCGGCGGGTTCGGAGGAAGGCAACATGCGTGACCGGGAAGGATAGGGTGGTTGCCCTGCGGCGCAAAAGAGGATTGTGACCCTTGGCAAGGGGACGGGCGTGGCTATGGTGGTGGTATGAAGCGGGCGTGGCTGGTTCTGATTTTCGGGATCCTTCCTGTCGTTCTGGCGCGAGCGGACTTCGATTTGGGCCGCGTGCCCACCGCCCAAGATATCGTGGCGGTCCGCGCCATGGGCTGGGCCGCTGCCGCCGACGCGCTGGAAGCCGGACTGGCGGAGCAATGGAAACCGTCGCACTCCTCGCAGGCTGGAAGTGCCGGGAATGGCATTTTTCGCCAGTGGCAGCGACTTTACCAATGGTGCCACCTCCTCGGGACGCCGGAACCGGAAGCGCTGAAGACGTGGCTCGGACGTCGCGTGCTGCGCAATCCGGACCAGGACAACGCGCTGCTGGTCATTCCTTCCGGTGCGCCCTTGCCGGCCGACTCATCCGGACGGCCCCTGTCTACGGCGGCCAGTGCACTGACGGCGGAACATCTGCCGCCGGAGATTCTGCAGGCGCTTTTGCCGGATGACTACACGCCGGGCGGCGGCTCTGTCGCATCGCGGGCCTCGGAAGACTTTCTGGCCGAACTGGCGAACGACCAGGATTTCCTCAAAGAGTTCTTCCGTGAGTTGAAGCCGGACGATTTCACGCCGGTCGTGGTGACGCGTCTCGAGCAGTTGCGCCGCGCTCATCCGGGTGCGTGGCCCGCTTACCGCTCGCTCATCTTGGCCTTCGCCTTGGTCCATGACCAACGGGAACCATCGTTCTGGCCGCACCATCAGGTGCCCCCGGCAGCGGTACCGCGTGCGGAGGACGGTGTCGCGGGTCAGTTCGATTATTTTTACCGGGCGAACGAAGCAAGGAAGCTCGAACATGATTTGCGCCGGCTCACGGCGGCGGAGCTGAAGTTCCTCGCTGATGCCCCGGTGCCACGCTCGGAATTCGAGTGGGCCGCGAAAAATGTGCGTGCGCGGCGTGACAAATTCGACCGTGTCCTTGATCTGGTCCGGTATGATCAAGAGCGGGCCGAGCGCGGCGTTTTTTCCTGGCCTCACGGCCATTACAGTTTGAGCAAAATTAAATCGGCTGGGGGGATTTGTACCGACCAAGCTTACTTCGCCTGCCTCGCGGGCAAGGCCCGGGGAATCCCGACCCTTTACTTCGCCGGGCAGGGGCAAGATGGGGGCCATGCTTGGTTCGGCTATTTGCGAGGGAATGGCCAGTGGGAATTGGATGCCGGGCGTTTCTTCGAGCAGCGCTATACCGTCGGCCAGGCGCTCGATCCGCAAACCTGGCTGCCCGTGACCGATCACGAGCTGCTCTTTCTCTCGGGCCGGGCCACACGGGCGCAAGGACATGACGCGGCCTTGGGCGACTTGGCCATGGCGGAAGTTTTCCAGCGGCGCGGAGATTTGCCGTCGGCCGGTGCGGCGGCGGATAGCGCGCTTTTTTATTCAGCCGACTTCGTGGCGGCTTGGGAGGTGAAGGAAAATGTGCTTGCCGCGGCAAAGGACAGGGGAGCTTTGCGGGCGCACTACATGGCGGGCATCGACCGATTCCGCCGGGAAGAAGATCTGCGTGTCCGCTACCAGACGCGGTTGGCCGAGTTGGAAAGGGCGGGCGGCGATGGACAAGCAGCCAGCGAGATTGAAGCGCGCATGATCCGTGAAAATCGGCGTCTCCGTACCGATCTGAGCGCCGCCGCGGGTGCCGAGGTTCTCTCCCGACTGATGCAAGAGGGTGAATACACCGCGGCGATGCGGGAATACCGCTCGCTGACCGGAAAGCTCGGTCCGGCCGGCGGCGGGAATTTCTTTTACGAGGTGGTGCGTCCCTTTGTCCGGCAAATGAAGATCGCCGGGCGGGACAAGGATGCACGGCGCGCCCTCGATCTCGCCGGGCGGGCCATGAGATGCGAGCCGGACAGTATTCTCGCCCGCGAATTCGTCGAACTGGAAGCCGGACTGGCTGGCGGTCAGTAACGAATCCGGTCCGGCTTGGCCTCGTAGCGCCGCCAGAGTTCGAGCATCTCTTCGCGTAAGCATTGCCCCGCGGGTGTTTTTCGCTCGGCAATCGGCTTGGCTAGGTCTTCGTAAATGGGTTGGTCGTCGAACTGTCCGTAGCGGAGGGCGTCGGCGATGGTCGAGGCGTAGACCACGCGGTCGATGCGGGCCCAGAAGATGGCCCCCGCGCACATCGGGCACGGTTCGCCGGTCGTGTAGAGCGTGCAACCGGACAAATCAAAAGCTCCGAGCTTCTTTGCCGCTGCCCGGATGGCCTCCATTTCGCCGTGCCAAGTAGGATCCTTCTCGCTGACCACTTGATTTGAGCCTTCGGCGATGATTTTGCCGTCCTTGACGATAACGCAGCCGAACGGGCCACCGGTGCCGTCGACCAGCGCGGCCTTTTCGCCAAGTCTGATCGCCTCGCGCATGAAGCGCTCGTCCTCGGCGGTGGGCAAAAGCGGGTCCATCGGGTCAAACTTCGCGCCGCACGGCATCCTTTTCGCGCTCGCGTTTTTCCTCGAGGCGCCGGATCTCGTCGGTCAACTGGCGTTGGATCTTGGCCGCTTCGTCCGTCGCTCCGGCCGCCAGCGACTTAGCCAATTCGGATTGGAGAAGCAGCTCTTTGGCCGCGATGTCCGCTTTGCATTTCACTTCGACCGCGGCGATACGTTCCTTTTGGTCGGCCGTGAGTTGCACGACCGGTTCCTTGGCAGCGAGCCGTTCCATAGCGAGTTCGTAAGCGGATTTCATCAGTCGGCTGGATGTGGAATAAAAACCGGATTATGTTTAAACGATGAGTATTCGTTTGTTGAGCACCGATTTTGACGGGACATTAGTCGGCCATCACCCGGACGCACGTACGGCAAGGTCTTTGGCCGGGGCGCTCAATGATTTGCGGCTGCAAGGTGCGGTCTGGGCGGTCAATACGGGAAGGCAGCTGTGGTTCGCGCTCGAGGGGCTTGAGCAGGTAAAATTGCCGCATGACCCCGAATTTGTCCTGACCAGCGAAAAAGACATTTACCGTCGTATTGAAGAAGGGAATTGGGAGGCATTTGGAGACTGGAATGCGCAAACCGAACGTCAGACGCTCGATTTGTTCGACCGTGCGGCCCACGTGGTGACGGCCATCGAGGCCATGGTCGCGACGCGCGATGGGATCGAGGTATTGTATGAAAATGGACGCCTCGCCGGCTTGATGACCGAGGATCCCGGGACGATGGACCTGATGGCCGATGTGGTGAGGGAACTAGCGGCTGATGTCCCCGAGTTCTCCTTCAATCGCAACCATGTCTGGATGCGGTTCGCGCACCTTGGGATCCACAAAGGGTCCTCGCTGGCTGAATTGTCGCGATTACTGGGTATATCGCGGGAAGACGTTTTGGCCATCGGCGACCACCACAATGATATTCCGATGCTCGACGGTTCATCTGCCGCAATGGTCGCGTGCCCCTCGAATGCGGTGCCCGAGGTGCAGGAGTTGGTCCGGCGCAACGCGGGCTATGTTTCCCCGCACCCGTGGGGTGAAGGAGTAGCGGATGCCATCCGCCATTTTTCCGCGGTCAGTTGATCAGTCCCCAGCGACCGACGAACGGCCAGTAGACGACCAGTCCGCGCCCGACCACATTCTTTTCGGGGACCGGTCCGAAGTAGCGGCTGTCGCTGCTGTGGTAGCTGTTGTCGCCCAAGGCAAAGTAGGACCCGCGCGGCACGGTGTATTCGGCTTGCGGAGAACCGAGGATGGGAAAAGGGCCACCGCCGGCACTTGTGTTCGAATACCCCTCGTAACCGTCCTGAGAGGACATGACGCGGCGGAAAACAGGGAGTGAGGAAACTTTCCCGTCGACGTAAAGGTCGGGCGGCCGGATTTGCAGGGTTTGCCCGCCGACGGCGGCCAGTCGTTTGATGTAGTATTGCGACCCCATGCCCGGCGGGATGCCCGATTCGATCCGGCGGATGCCGGTGGTGCGGAAGACAAAGACGTCCCCAGGTTTCGGCCGGACAAAGTTGTAGGATACCTTGTCGACAAACAATTGGTCTCCGCTTTCGGCGTAGCCGCGCACGATGGGCTGACCGCTGCGGAGTGTCCGGCCGGGATGGATTTGGAAATCGGTGCGGACAACATTAAGCGGGGCGGAGACAGTGTAGGTCCGGGTACGGGTGATGATCTCGGTCGAGGTGAAAAAGTGGAAGCGGGTGACCTCGCGCAGGCCGATGACCGAATCGTCATTTTCCGCGCTGACATCGATGTAAGTGCGCCCGCGCAGAATGAATTCGGCGACGCGCAGGGGCCACGCCGGCGGGGGTTCGACCGTGCGCGTGCCGGTGACCCCGTAAAGGGTCGGCTGCATGGATCCGGTGGGAATTTTGAATGGCTGCAGGAAGTAAGACCGGACGCCGAGGGCGATAACCAGAGCGACAAGGATGACCTCCGTGTTCTCCCGCAGACTGGCGAGGCGCGGCCGGGGGGCTGCCTGGTCGAACAGGCCATGGAGCTTTTCCGTGGCCAGAGTGATATCTTCGCGGTGATTTGTCCGCAGAGCAACCTCGAGCCTGGTACTCCCCTCGCGAAGGCCGATGATTTGTTTGTCCGGCAGAATGTCTCGCCGGTAGCGGAGCAGCTTGCGGGCCGCGCGGAGGACGAGCTTGGCTTCTTTGCGGTAACCGGGGGTCAGGAAAAACATAGGGAAAATAGCCGGTCAGTTTCGCCGCACGGCGGGAAAAGGCAATGGTGCTCTCGTTCAGGCCAACTACTCGCTGTCCTCCAGGCGGGCCTCGTCGAGTTGTCCGCCGGCCGTGGCGATATGCCGAAGAGCGTGATCGATGGATTCGAGGGCGCCGGTGAGCGGGGAGTGGCTGGACCGCGGGAGATCGGCGAGAGCGATTTGAGCACCTTGCAGGGCATTTTTGGCCTGCTGGAGGGAGCGGTCAGCAACCCGGAAGCGCTTGGCCTGCGGGTCGAGGGAGTTCACGGCGCTTCCGGCTTTGCGCCATGCTTGCACTGGTAGGTGGTGGAGCACTTGGCTTTGCACCCGCAGTCTTTGCACTGGGCTCGGACGGAAGTGCTGGCCAGAACCAAGAGGCCGAGAAAGATCAGGGCAAGTTTCATCCTTTCCAAGCTTAAGCCGGGCTCAAGGCCTTGGCAAACCCCTGTGCTTCTTGGATTTTTAATGGCCCCTTTTGCCAGCGGGTCGGAGACGGGGTCATGCTCAGCTGGAAGCGGCCGCCAATGACAACCGGCTGAAGCTTTGGTCGAGGACTGCGAGGAGGAAATCGGCGTCGTCTTGCTTGATGCACATCGGCGGGGCGAAGCGGATGACTTGTCCGCGCAGCCCGCCTTTGCCGAGGAGGAGGCCGAGGTCGCGTGCCGTCTCGAGGACTTGGGCGCATTCAGCCGTGGCCGGTTCTTTGGTTTTGCGGTCCTTGACCATTTCGATACCGAGCATGAGACCTTTGCCGCGGACGTCGCCGATGATCGGGTGTTTTTTCTTCAGGATGTTCAAGCCGGCCAAGATGTAATCGCCCATTTTGCGGGAGTTTTCCTGGAGGTTTTCTTTTTCGATGACCTCGAGCACGGCCTTGCCCATGGCACTGACCACGGGATTGCCGCCGAAGGTGTTGAAATGGACTTTGCCGACCAGGGATTGCGCTACCTCCGGGGTGGTCACCACGGCAGCGAGGGGGCAGCCATTGCCGATGCCCTTGGCCATGGTGACGATGTCCGGGATAACACCCTGCGTTTCGAATCCCCAAAAGTGCGTGCCGGTACGGCCGAAGCCGGTCTGCACTTCGTCGGCGATGCACACTCCGCCGGCGGCGCGCACATAGCGGTAGACGTGTTCGAGGTAGCCCGGCGGGAATTCGACAAATCCGCCCACGCCCTGGATGGATTCGGCGATGAAGCCGGCGATTTTGCCCGGGGTGGCATATTCGATCAGTTCTTTCACGTCGTTGGCGTATTTCGCCCCGGCTTGGGGATCGTCGTAGCCGAAAGTTCCACGGTAAGGATAAGGCGCGAGGGCGTGGTGGAAACCGAAGCCGTGGGGCACGTTGTATTTCCAGGTGCTGTGCGCTGTGATGCCCATGGTCGACTGGTTGCCGCCGTGGTAGGCGTTGCGCAGGGCGATGATGTCATAGTTTCCGGTGTGGGCTCGGGCCATCATGAGGGCGAGGTCATTAGCCTCGGAACCGGAATTGACGAAGTAGCACATCTTCAAATTGCCGGGCATTTTCGACGCGAGTTTCTCCGCGTATTGCGCCACGTTGGGATGGAGATAAATCGTGGTGGAGTGCTGGTAGGTTTCGTTCTGCTCGTTGCCGGCCGCGATGACGTGGGGGTGACAATGGCCGACGCTGACGGTGACGATGCCTCCGAGTCCGTCGAGGTAGCGTTTGCCTTTTTCGTCCCAGACGTATTGACGGTGGCCCTCCACGACCATGAGCGGTTTCTTATAATAGAGGAAAATGCCGGGGTTCATAAACTGCTTGCGCAGGGCGAGAACTTCGTCGGCAGACGGGCCGGTGTAAGCACGTGGTTGGTGGTCGGTCGGGGGGAGTGCGGGTGTTTTCATCGGTTTGGGAAAAGCGGGCGTGTGGCACTATACAGTAAGAAAGCCAGAGCGAAACCGACAAACCACGCGTAGTGATAGCTGGCGACCAGCCATGCGGGGAACAATTCGGCGGGAAGAACTTTGATCGTGACGAGGAAACCGGGAAGGTTTGGCAAGACCGCGGCAAGCAAGACTCCGAAGCCAACGAGGCTGAACCCGCCGGTGTAGCAGTAGATGCCATGGCGTTGGTAAAGTTGCGCCGCGTCGAGTTCTTTACGCCGCCAGACATAGTAATCCGCGATCATGATGCCGGCAATCGGTCCGAGCAGCGCACTGTAGCCGATGAGCCAGGTAAAAACGTAGCCGCTGGGGTCCTGATAAAGCTTCCATGGCATCATGAGGATCCCGAGAAAGGCGGTGATGAGTCCGCCGGTGCGGAAGCTGACGTGCTGAGGGGCGAGGTTGGAGAAGTCGTTGGCCGGCGAGACCACGTTGGCCGCGATGTTGGTCGAGAGCGTGGCCACGGCAAGGGTGACTAGCGCGAGGGCGGAAGCCCAAGGGCTGCCGAGTTTCGCGATGACTTGCACCGGATCCCAGATGGCGGAGCCGAAAATCACGATGGTCGCGCTGGTCACGAGGATACCGATGAAGGCGTAAAAGGTCATGGTGGCCGGTAATCCGAGAGCCTGCCCGACAACTTGGTCGCGCTGCGAGCGCGCGTAGCGCGAGAAGTCGGGGATGTTGAGCGAGAGCGTGGCCCAGTAGCCGACCATGGCGGTCAGTCCCGCGCCAAAGACCGGCCAAAATTTCGCGGCGGTGTCCAAAGTCGTGGGCTGGGTGAAGATTGGACCGAATCCGTCAGCCGCTTGCCACGCCCACCAGACGAGAACCAAAGCGACGATCAAGAGGAAGGGGGCACTCAAGGTTTCCAGCCATTTGATCGACTCCATGCCTCGCACGATGAAGTGGACGTTGATGACCCAGAAGATCATGAAGCAGAGAAATTCGCCGGACGAGATGCCGAGGACGGGGAGGTTTTGCTTGGTCGATGGATCGAAACCGAAAATGGCCGCCGCGGTGGCGTAAATGGCCGCGCCGCCGACCCAGGTCTGGATGCCGAACCAACCGCAGGCGACGAGCCCGCGCATGAGGGCCGGGATGTTCGAACCGAAGGTGCCGAACGAAGCGCGGAGCAACACGGGGAAAGGAATGCCGTAGGCCGTGCCAGGATGCGCGTTGAGCGTCATGGGAATGAGCACGATGAGGTTGCCGAGAAACACGGTCAGAGTGGCCTGCCACCAGTTCATGCCCTGCTCGATCAGGCTGCTGGCCAGCGTGTAGGTCGTGATGCAGACCGCCATGCCGATCCAGAGCGCGGCGATATTCCAAGTGGTCCAGGTCCGCCGGTCTTGCGGGACGGGGGCGAGGTCCGCATTCCAGAGGCGAGGGTCGTGGTGGTCGGATGGGAGGGACACGATGACTTGGGCCATGATATCGATTGGCCCCACTTTGCTCCAGCTCATCCCGCGACGCCCGGTTGGCCGCCGCGCAAAGGGGGGGGCAAGCGAGCGGGCTCAAAAGTGGGAGGGCTTGCGCTGGAGGAAGCGCCCGCGCCCGACCGTGCCGACGAACTTGCCGTCGCGGACCGCGATTTCACCGCGAACCGTGACGATGGACGGACGGCCTTCGATTTCCCAGCCTTCGAAGGCATTGTAGTCGACGTTTTGGGTCTGGGTCTTGACCGAAAGTTTGCCCCGGTAATCCGGGTCATAAATGACAAGGTCGGCGTCGGCGCCGGGTTGGATGACGCCTTTGCGCGGGTAAAGATCGAATATTTTCGCGGCGTTCGTACTGGCCACCGCGACCAACTGCTGCAGGGTGAGGCGGCCTTTTTTCACCCCGTGGGTGTAGAGGAGATTGATGCGGTCCTCAATGGATGGGATGCCATTGGGGATCTTGGTGAAGTCCGCCTTGCCCATCGGTTTCTGGTCCTTGAAATCGAAAGGGGCGTGGTCGGTGCCAACCGTGTTGATCAAGCCGCTGGCCAAACCGTCCCAAAGGACTTGCTGGTTGGATACGGCGCGCAGCGGCGGGGACATGACGAACTTGGCGCCCTCAAAGTTCGGTCTCTCCGCGTAAGTTTTGTCGAGGACCAAATATTGGATGAGAGTTTCGACCCATACATTGACCCCGCGCTGGCGCGCGTTGATCGCTTCGCGCAGGGCTTCGAGGCAGCTGAGATGGACGATATAAGTGTGTGCCCCGGTCAGGGCGGCGAAGGACATCAAATGGTGGACACCTTCGGCTTCGACGTAGGGCGGACGGCTGTCGTGGTGTGCCTCGGGGCCGCGGCGTCCGGCAGCCAGAAGTTCTTTTTGCAGTTGCGCGACGAGCGTTTCATTTTCGCAGTGCGCGGTGACAATGATGCCGAGTTCTTTGGCCAGTTTCAGCGTTTCCCAAAGTTCGGTGTCATCGACCCCGAAGGCGCCTTGGTAAGCGAGGAATACTTTGAAGCTGCCCACGCCTTGTTTGACAATCTCGCGCAGTTGTTTGGCCGAATCTGCATCGAAGCGGGTCACCCCCATGTGAAAGGTGTAGTCGCAGCAGGCTTTGCCCTCGGCTTGCGCCTGCCATGTCGCGAAGCCCTCGGCTGGTGGCATGTCGCGCGAGGGGCAAACCATTTCGAAGATGGTCGTGGTGCCGCCGACCAGCGCGGCTTTTGTGCCGGACTCGTAGTTGTCCTTCGAAACTGTCCCCATAAAGGGCAGGTAAATGTGGGTGTGCGGGTCGATGAAACCGGGAAAGACGTATTTGCCCTGCGCGTCGATGACTTCGGTGCCGGCGGTTGCGGGTATGTTTTGGTCGATCCGCGTGATGGTTTCGCCTTGGCAGAGGATGTCGGCAGTGTAACGCGTGTCGGCGTTGATGATGTCGGCGTTTTTAAGGAGAAGTGACATATCTTGGCAAGTGGTCGGGGCTCGGTTTTCCCTGCGGAGAGAGACTGATGAATCCTTTTGAACTCGTCACCTGCCACGCATCACTTGTCGCTCCAGATGGAACCTTCGCCGTAGCTGAACCAGCGGGTCGTGGTGACTTTATGCTGGGTGTAGAAGGCGATGCTTTCGCGGCCTTGGATGTGGAGGTCACCGAAGAAGGATTGGTTCCATCCGCTGAAGGGGAAGAAAGCCATGGGGGCAGGGACACCGATGTTGACGCCGACCATGCCAGCTTGGATGCGGTGGCGGAACTCGCGGGCCGCCTTGCCGCTGCGGGTGAAGATGGCGGCGCCGTTACCGTAAATCGAACGGTTTGCCAGTTCGATGGCGGCGTCAAGGTCCTCCATGCGGACGACGTTGAGCACGGGACCGAAGACTTCTTCTTTCATGGTGATCATGTCGGGAAGCACATGGTCGAGTACGGTGGGGCCGACGTAGAATCCGTGGGGAGCTGAGGCGACTTTGGTGTGGCGCCCATCGGTCAGCGGTTTGGCCCCTTGATCGGCCGCCTGGGTGATCAGGTTGCAGACGCGGTCGGCGTGCTCGCGGGAGATGACCGCACCCATCTGGGCCTGCGGGTCGCGGTCGGTGGGTCCGACGCGGATTTTCGAAACGACATCGACGAGCGCGGGAATGATGGTCTGGGCGGCTTTTCCGATGGCGATGGCGGTGGAACTGGCCATGCAGCGTTCACCGGCGCAGCCGAAGGCGGACTCGACGAGGCCGGTGGCGGAATTGGCGACATCTGCATCGGGCATGATGAGGACGAAATTTTTGGCCCCTCCCGCGGCTTGGACTCGCTTGCCGTGCGCGGTGCCAGTTTCAAAAATGTATTTGGCGATGGGGGTGGAACCGACGAACGAGACGGCTTTGATCGTGGGGTGGCGTAGGATGGCGTCAACGGCTTCCCGTCCACCGTGGACGAGGTTGAGCACTCCGTCGGGGAGACCGGCTTTTTGCGCCAGCTGCGCAATGCGGACCGAGGTGAGCGGGACTTTCTCGCTTGGTTTGAGAAGGAAGGTGTTGCCGCAGGCGATGGCCATGGGCCACATCCAAAGCGGAACCATGGCGGGAAAGTTGAAAGGGGTGATGCCCGCGACAACGCCGAGGGGTTGGCGGATGGAATCGCAGTCGATGCCGCGGGCCACGTTTTCGAGCGACTCGCCCATGAGAAGAGTCGGAGCGCCGCAGGCGAACTCGATATTTTCCAGTCCGCGGCGGACGTCACCACGTGCCTCGGCAAGGGTTTTGCCGTGTTCGCGAGTGACGCTTTGGGCCAAATCCTCAAAATGTTCCTCAAGAAGGACCTTGAGTTTCATGAGGACGCGAGCGCGTTCGACCGGCGGAGTTTCCATCCAAGCGGGGAAGGCATCGGCGGCGGCCCGCACGGCCTGGTCGACGACATCGGCACCGCAAAGCGGGGTCTCGGCAATGATCTCGCCGACCGAGGGATTATGGACGGGAGTGGTGGCGACGCCGGAGACGTTCGTCCAATCGCCGCCAATGAAGAGCGGAACGGGCAGGATTTTGCTCATAAAGGTCAGGGGTGGGCGGGGATGGGTTGCATTTCGCCTTTGGTCAGGCGGGTCTGGTAGTCGCTCCAGCTCATCTGGTCGCGGCCGGTGTCCATTTCGACCATGGTGATGCAGTCATCGACCGGGCAGACGATGGAGCAGAGGTTGCAGCCGACGCAGTCCTCTTCGCGAACCTTTGGGACGGGTTTGCCCGGAACGCGCCCGGGGCCCAAGCCGTAGGGCGCGCTGTCGACCAAGTCGATGCATTGGTGGGCGCCGTCTTCGCAGGCTATGTAGCAAAGATTGCAGCCGATGCATTTGTCATAGTCGATGCGGGCGACGCGCTTGTAGTGCAGGTCGAGATATTGCCAGTCGGAGAGGGTCTTGACGGCGGCGCCGGAGAAGTCGGCAACGCTCTGGTAGCCCTTTGCGTCCAGGTAGTCGGAAAGGCCTTCGTTCATGTCTTCGACAATTCGGAAGCCGTAGTGCATGACGGCGGTGCAGACTTGGAGACTGAGGGAGCCGAGGGCGAGGAACTCGGCGGCGTCGCGCCAGCTGCCGATGCCGCCGATGCCGGAGATGGGGAGTCCGACTTCGGAGTCGGCGGCGCAGCTTTGCACCATGTTGAGGGCGATGGGCTTGACCGCCGGTCCGCAGTAGCCGCCGTGCGAGCTGAGTCCGCGCACGAAGGGTTCGGGGGTGAGGGTGTCGAGGTTGACGTTGGTGATGCTGTTGATCGTGTTGATCA
>ERZ889217.26-NODE-26-length-86905-cov-12.319931_pt1 | contig 86905 bp, 85 predicted proteins | sample MGYA00521098_ERZ889217 | MGnify/ENA primary metagenome ERZ889217 (study PRJEB32303, sample SAMEA104408613) | aquatic metagenome | biome: Brackish water; feature: Pelagic; material: water | place: Baltic Sea | collected 2014-06-10T22:04:00 | depth 2,362 m ... | reverse complement strand
GAGGCGAGGGCCGGAATCGAACCGGCGAATGCAGCTTTTGCAGAGCCGTGCCTTACCACTTGGCTACCCCGCCGCCTTAGAAGGTTTGATTAATTACATGCATTGGCGGCAAATGACAATCCCTTGATTCAAGATTTTTCAACCCGATTTCCGCACGATGTTGATGCTTTGCTTGACCACATGAAGTGCATCCGATAATTCCCACCACGTTGCCGCCGTGCGGCAATCTTTTTGTCCACATCTCATGAGAATCCAACGAACCTTTTTGCATCACATGGCCTGCGTTTTGGCTGCCGTATTTTTGCCCGTGCCCTTCCAGCTTGAGGCTCAATTTCCGGAATCGGAAGCCGCCCCGATCATCCGCGATATTGTGGTAGAAACTGTAGGAGCTCCCAGCATCTCCAAGGACCGCGTTTTGGCTAACCTTGCCACTAAGATCGGGCAACCTTACAGCGAGCGCACTGCCGAGCAGGACGTCCGCGCCCTTTACTCCACGGGCGGCGTCTCAAATGTCCGCCTCTTTGCAGAACCTCTCGGCGATGGCGTTCGCGTTACGGTTTTGCTCCAAGGCCGTCCAGTGATCGAAGAGGTCCTTATCGAGGGCACCGGGCAAATTCCGCTTAATCGCGTGCGTAAAGAGGTCATCGTCAAACCTGGTGATGTCGTTGACGAAGAAAAAATCGAATCCTCCCGGCAAAAGATTCTTACTCTCTATGAGGACCGCAACTATGCGGATGTCGATGTCCAATACCGTATCCAGGAAATTCCGGATTCAAATCGCTCGAGACTGATCATTGCAATCACCGAGGGTCCGAAACTTGTCGTGAAGCGCATTACTTTCTTGGGAAATGATTCCATCCTTGCCCGCGAACTACGGAAGGCGATGAAAACAAAATCTCTCGATCTTCTCACCTTCTTCAACAAAAGCGGCCGACTCACTCCCGCCCAACTGGAGGAAGACCGGGCAGCCCTTCGCGCCTTCTATCAGAACCGCGGCTTTGCCGATGTGGAAATCCAAGACATCCAAACCGAACCTCTCGCCAAGGATGGTGTGGAAATCGTGATAACGATCAAGGAAGGTGTCCAGTATCGTGTGCATAATGTCACACTCAATGGCGTCAATATCGTCCCTGAGAGTGAGATCGCTCAAATCCTGAAGATGAATGCAGGCGAGCTCTTCACCCCGAAGGGCATTGGCGACGACATTAAAGCAATGCGTGATTTCTACGGGTCACGTGGGTACGTCGACACATTGATTGTTCCAGAAGTCTTTCCTGCCGGAACGGGAGCAGTGGATCTTTCCTTCAGCATTGATGAAGGCGTCCAGTCCTACGTCAACCTTGTTAATATCCAAGGCAACACCCGCACCCAAGACAGAGTGATCCGCCGTGAACTTGCGGTAAAACCTGGTGATTTATACGATACCACTCTTGTTGATATCAGCAAAAAGCGCTTGGAGAATTTGAACTATTTCTCCCGCGTCGACACCCAACCGACTGACACGATTGTTCCTGGTCGCAAGGATCTCAATGTGATCGTCGATGAAAAGCGAACCGGATCCTTCAACTTCGGCGCAGGCTTCAGCACAATCGATAGCTTGATCGGATTCGCTGAGCTTCAGCAATCAAACTTCGATATTTTCAACTGGCCGAATTTCACTGGCGGCGGTCAACGCTTCCGTGCTCGGGCCCAATACGGCCTACTACGAAGCGACTATGTCATCTCTCTCACCGAGCCTTGGTTCCTAGGCTATAAACTCTCCGCCGGCGGCGAGGCCTACTACCGGAACGCAAATTTTCTTTCGTCGGTTTATGCCCAGGAAAATGGGGGCCTCGCCCTCCAAACACGCCAACAAGTCTGGAGAGCCCTCTCCGCGCGTACCGAATACCGCTACGAGCGCGTGCGCATCTATGATGTCGGTGATGATGTCAATTCCAGTGGAAATTCAATTTTCGGCGGATCTAGTGGGAGCGGCAAAGTTGGCCAAGTGATTCAGGACTCTGAGGGCACCTATTATAAGAGCGCCCTGACCGGTTCCCTCATCTGGGACACCCGTGATAGTCTGTTTCTTACCCGAAAAGGCGAACTTGTGGAATTCACCGGCTTCGCAGGAGGTGGACTCCTTGGCGGCGATGTCCAAGACTACGGCATCTCGCTAGAAGGCGCTAAATATTTCCCGCTTCCATGGGATCTTATCTTGCTCGTCAAAGGGCAACTCGCGGTGGTGGATGGCTGGGGCTCCGACAAGTCAGAAGATGATTCCGGCTACGGCAATGGCGTGCCAATTTTTGACCGCCTGTACCTCGGCGGCGCGAATAATATGCGGGGCTTCAACTTCCGCGAAGTCGGACCTGTCGACGAATACGATAATCCCATCGGAGGAAACTCTCTTGCTTATCTTACAGTGGAAGTCACCTTCCCGATTATTAGCCGAGTGCGTGGAGCATTTTTCTCTGATGCAGGTTTTGTCAATGCCGATGCCTATGACTTCAACTCCTCGGGTTACAATGTTGACGTCGGCTTTGGGTTGCGCCTCGATCTGCCCATCGGCCCCATCCGCGTCGATTATGGTATTCCGGTGATTCACGACACCTGGAACGGCCCTCCCGGCAAGTTCAACTTCAACATCGGCTACCAATTCTAAGACTTACACATACCAACCCCTTTGCTTGACCTTGGCGGCTCATGCCGTCTATTTCAACAACTCAAAATACAGGAATCCATTTCTCAAAGAAGAAAATCAAATGATCAAATCCACACTCACCCTTGTTGCCATAACTCTTGGATCACTCGCGACCATCACACCGGCTCATGCCCAAGCGAAAATCGGCATCCTCGATATGAACGGTATTTTCACCCAATACCACCGCACGAAAGATGCCGAGTCGAAGCTCAATGATGCCCGCGCCGCAGCCAAGACGGAACTCGACACTCGCCTCGAGACGCTCAAAAAATCGATGGAGGAGATCAATAAGCTAAACGCAGATTTCGAGAAGCCTGAACTGAGCAAAGAAGCAAAGGAAAAAGCCGCCAGATCCCGCGACGAAAAGGTTGTCGAGGCCCGCAACTTGGATCGTGAAATTGCTGAGTTTCGCGGCACCCGGGAGCGTCAACTCCAAGAACAATTTATTCGCATGCGCAAAGACTTGATCGACGACATTATGAAAATTGTCACCGAGAAGGTCAAAGCAGGCGGGTATGATCTTGTTCTCGATAAATCCGGCATGAGCATGGGCCAAGTGCCTGTGGTCCTCTTCTCCAAAGAAGACATGGATTTCAGCAGCGAGATCGTTGAGCTCCTTAACAAGGACGCAACCAAGACCGCCGCTCCCGCAAAGGAATGAAGCTGAGCGACCTCGCCGCGAAGGTGGGCGCGACGTTCGCGCCCGATGCGGGGAGCATAGAAATCTCAGGCCTTGCATCGTTGGCTGACGCCAACCCTGGAGATCTTTCGTTTTTCGGAAACCCAAAATATATTGCAGCTCTCCGCAAATCCCGCGCAAGTGCCATCCTGGTTCCTGAAGCCCTTCAAGAACCTCTCACCCCGGCTCTCCTCACCGTTGCTGATCCAGCCGCGGCATTTGAGGCAATTTTGCCTCTTTTTAGACCTGCGGCGTTGGAGCATCCCCCGGGCGTTCACCCCTCTGCTTGTGTCTCTCCGGAGGCAACTCTTGGAGAAGACTGTTCGATCAGCGCCTTTGTTGTGGTGGAGGCCGGCGCGCGAATAGGTGCGCGCTGCGTGCTTGAAGCCCATACCCATGTGGGAAGGGAAACCACTATTGGCGACGATTGTCATATGTATCCCCATGCCTCGGTGCGCGAACGCTGCACCATCGGCAACCGCGTCACCCTACACAATGGGGTCGTTATCGGGGCAGATGGCTTCGGCTATGAATTTCGTGAGGGCCGCCAACAGAAGATCCCGCAAACTGGCACGGTCCAAATCGATGATGATGTCGAAATTGGCGCCAATTCCGCTGTCGACCGTGCCCGCTTCGGGCGTACATGGATTCAGTGTGGTACTAAAATAGATAATCTCGTCCAAATTGGCCACAATGTCACTATTGGCAAACATTGCATTCTCTGTGCCCAAGTGGGGATCTCCGGCAGCACACGGATTGGCGATTATGTCACCCTCGCCGGCAAAGTCGGACTCAGTGGCCATATCGAAATTGGCGACCGTGTCATGATTGGCGCCATGTCGGGCCTCGCCAAAAACGTCCCTTCGGATACCATCATGTTCGGAGCGCCAGCCCAACCTATTCGCGAATACAAGGAAAACTACGCTCTCCTGAAGAATATCAGGAAACTCTACTCCCGGGTGAAGGAACTCGAAAAAAAAGCGGGCTGATTTTCCAGGCTCAAGCCGGCGAGGCCGTCAACCCTGCCCAGCCATCGAGCACAATCTGCGACCATGTTTCAAATGCTTCCCTGCGTGCAAGAAGATTTGCGTGGGTATCAAAACCCAGCTCGGCGATCGCTTTTTCTCCAGCCCCCACATCTCCATTATCCAAAAACACAAGATGCACCACCCCAAGGTGCACGCTGCCCACCTCCGTTGAATCGTCATTAATCAACGCCACAGCTCGCTCACTGAAGCCTCCTTCCAACCGGAGTTCCTCGGAAATCTCGCGTTGCACAGCATTGTGGTAGATCGATTCGTTGAAGTGCCCGCCCGAGTCATCGGTGTCGTTGATATGCCCGCCGATACCAATTGAGGATTTTGCTACAAGACGCTTTTCGCCGGACTTCGCCCCGCGCGTGTAATGCAAAATTTTCCCATCATGTAAGAAAACAGCATACGGGATCAATTGTTTGAGTGTGGGATCCTCCTCTGCCGCGGAACGGGGCACAAAAAAATTGTTTTTCCTGTCAAGAAACTCCGGCAGGTAATCGCCCACCCTCGGGCAAAGGCCTTGAAAACTCCCCAATGTGTCGAATAACTCGCGGCGGACCACGAGCACCTGTTCCTCCGTGCTACTCATAGGGCGCAGACATTGACGGCATACGGCGGCCCCGCAAAGCCAAAAACTTCCCTTAAAAGCCGTTCTTGCAAGATCCCTCGTTTCCCACCTTGCAAGGACCCCTCCTTTTCTGTGACAAAGGAGTTGATGACAGATGAATTATCCCAAGCCGTTGCAACCGGCACACTCGACCAAGCAACCGCTGAAAAAATCGACCACCTCGCGCCCGGAGCCTTCTGCACCCACAAAAGTTGGGGCTTCGGACGTGTCGCGGAATGGAATTTAACTGGCGGCCAAATCCTCATCGACTTCAAAACACGCAAGGGTCATCCCATGCAACTCGCCTATGCGGCCGAAACGCTGACTCCGATCCCGGAATCCCACATCCTCGCTCGTAGGGAGAATGACCCTCAGGGCGTCAAGGCAGATGCAGACGCAGATGCCGCGACCTTTCTCCGAGCAACCCTAGCCGACCTTGGCGGCAAGGCCACCAGCGACCAGATCTCCTCGCTTCTCTCACCATCAGTCTTTACCCCTGCAGCGTTCAAACGCTGGTGGGATGCTGCCCGTAAAAAAATCAAAACCGACGGCCACTTCAAACTTCCCACAAAAAAAACGGACCCCTACGTGTTGCTGGAAGAAAAAGTGGATGCCGCCCAAGGCTTGCTGAACACATTTCGTGAAGCTCGCCACACCCGTGATCAACTCTTGGCGCTCGACCAAATCACAAAAGCCCTTACGGAACTCAAGTCCCATGAGTCGGAGATGCCTACACTTGTGGCCGAAATCGGTGAGATTGCCGCACGCCATCGCCGCCTGCAAACACCTGCTGCGATTGAGATGCTCGTCGCACGCGATGAAATTGCTGTCGCATTCGCTATCGAACTGACTCCAGATGCCCCATCGGTTTCAGAAGTCTTGTCCTCCGAATCCTCTCGCCTTAGTGAGATTTTCTCAGCAATCCCAGCCTCACGCCAACGTGATGCACTGGAGTCATTCGAAAAGGCCTTCGGCGAACTCTGGTCTGAAAAGGCCCTTGGGTTGCTGCGCGACGCAGGGGGACGGCTTGTCGCGGACATTTCACGCCTCTTCGAGAAAAAAGGCAAAAAAGAGAACCTCCAATCGACCCTTGAGCGCTGGATCAGCGAGCGCTCGATTTCCTCGGAAATGCTCATATGGCTCTGCAAAGACCGTGACAAGCGCTTCCCGGAACTCTTCAACGCAGAACTCCTGGCGGCCGTTTTCAGCGCCCTTGAAGCTGACCAACTCGCAGAGAAACGCACCTCACGCCTGCGCGACCTATTGGTAGATGACCGTGAACTCATTGGGGATCTTCTTATCAATGCTTCACGAGATGTGGTCCGGGACTCAATGCGCAAGCTCATGCTCACGCCTGTCTTCGATGACCTCTCGAAGCGTTCGCTCATGGCACGCATCGTCAAGCTTTACCCTGACACTCAGGACATGATCACGGGGAAACAACAGGACGAACGTGCCGACTCGCTCATCGTCTCTTGGCCAAGCATCGAAAAACGCAAAGCGGAACTCGATCAACTTGTCACAAAGGAAATCCCGCAAAACCTACGTGATATCAACATCGCGAAGGAACAAGGCGATCTTCGTGAGAACGCAGGCTTCAAAGCCGCTAAGGAGCATCAGCGCGTTTTGCAAGGCCGCCGCGTCGAAATGGAACGCGATCTCGCCCACGCTCGCGGCACGAACTTTGAAAATCCCTCCACCTCGCAAGTCTCCATCGGCACAGTTGTGACAGTCCGCTACGAGGGCGGTGATACTGAAACTTACAGCATTCTTGGGGCATGGGACAGCTCGCCACAGCATGGAATCATTTCATACAAGGCAGGTGTCGGCCAGAGCCTCCTCGAAGCCGCGCTTGGCTCATCGGTCGAACTGCCTGCAGAACACGGCACCCGCAAGGCGACTGTAGAGGCCATCACTCCTTTCACCGATCTGGAACTATTGCAAACAACTGTTCACGCGCTGAAAGCGGATCTCCAATCGGCATAATCACGCGGAACCACTCGCACGATCCCCACCCATGCAGGACAAAAAGCTCGATATCCTCATCCTCGGGGGAGCTGGCCGGCTGGCCAGTTCACTTGCCTCGGCTTGGGAAAAAAAGCACAACGTCACGACGCTCAGCCGCACGCAACTTGATATTGGAAATCCCCACCAGCTTGAGTCTGCTCTGGATCAAAGGCCATTTGACATCCTTGTTAATGGCGCGGCGTTCACCAATGTGGATCTATGCGAAACCGAACGGGAAACCGCTCGTCTCATTAATGCCACCGCCGTTGGCCAGATGGCAAAGATCGCCTCCAAACGTGCTGCACGACTCATCCACTTCAGCACGGATTATGTGTTCGATGGCTCACTGCCCCGCCCATTAACAGAGGAAGACATCCCCACCCCGGCGAGCTGGTATGGAAAAACGAAACTTGAGGGCGAGGAACTCGTTCTAAGCACCGATCCACGCCATATTGCCGTGCGTGTTTCCTGGGTCTTCGGCCCCGCGAAACCATCATTCATCGATGCCATCCTGAAACGCGCCCGCACAGAGTCACATGTCGAGGCGGTAAATGATAAATTCTCCAGTCCAACCTACGCGGAGGATTGCGCGGAGTGGTTGGCGCCATTCCTGCAACCCTCGTCCAACGGAGGTCTATACCACGCCTGCAATTCGGGATCCTGCTCGTGGCGTGAATATGGAGCAAAGGCCTTGGAACTCGCCGCAGCAGCAGGCATTCCCCTTGCTACGACAGAAGTCGGCGGCATTACTCTTGCTCACATGAAACAATTTGTTGCCCCCCGTCCAGTCTACACCCTTCTAGACACCTCGAAACTCGCCCGCACCACCGGCATCACGCCACGCCCGTGGGAAACCGCTCTTAAAGATTACATCCAGACCCACCATGCATCGCTTTCATCTGCCAGTTGACCATTGGGAATCCGCCACCCTCGACTCGAAGGAGTCCCATCATTGCCTCCAAGTATTACGTCTCGAAGAAGGCAATCGAATCACCGTGTTCGATGGCTGTGGTCGTGAATCCATGGCGACCATTGGTTCTATAGTAGCTGGCAAAGTTTCGCTTCACCTCACCGCCTCGGCAACCACTCCTTCACCGCCATGTGCCATTACGATAGGGCAGGCAGTTCCCAAGGGGAAAAATATGGACCTCATCGTCCAAAAGGCTGTGGAACTCGGCGCGGCTCATATTGCTCCTCTTCTCTCGGACCGTACCGTGATTCAACTCGACTCGGACGACTCATCAAAAAAACAGGAGAAGTGGCAGTCGACCGTCATTGAGGCTTGCAAGCAATGCGGCCAGAATCGCATTCCCTCGGTGGCTCTTCCCGTCCCACCCCGAGACTTCTTCCAAATCCCACCGCAAAAAAACGCCCTTCTCCTCATCGCCTCTCTGCAACCTGATGCACGCCCGATCAAGACAGTGCTGAAGGACTACCGGCAAAGTCACAATGCATTTCCGAAGGATGTCACAGTCCTAGTCGGCCCTGAGGGAGATTTTACCCCCGCCGAGATCGCCCTCTCCAAAAGCCACGGATACCAACCAGTCACCTTGGGCCCGATTATTCTCCGCACGGAAACCGCTGCTATTTACTGCCTCAGCGTGCTCGCGCACGAACTCTTTACTCCAACTCAGGAGTAGCTCCCGGAATCGCCGGTTCGAATAACAACAGCGGAGGCAGTGGCTCGATGAGCAAAACGGGTTCTGGCACTGGCGTCGGCACTCGTACGGGCGCGGGTGTTGACCGGGACACAACCTGTGCCGCTAAAGGCACAGGCTCAGGCTTTTCTAAAAATGGAATCGCCACTCCGTCTTGGATCAAAAATGTCCAAGCGACAAAAATGATAACTGGCGCAACCAAAGCAACAATCGATAGCAACAGCGCCAGCGACGCGCGGCGCCCGGCAACCCGGAGAATCTCGCGGGCCGTTGCCCTCTCCCGCTCGGAAATCAACTCCATACAAGCAAGACGGTGCAGCGACCGCTCAGGAAAGGTTGGGGCCAACGCCTTCAGCCGATCCAACGAGTGCCTTGCCAGCTCGCTTTTCTTGTTGTCCACGATCTCAAACTCGGGCTCTTCCATGGATCATGAATGCCCCGCCCCGGTGCGCCCCGCAAGTGCAAATAATTCCCTATTGTAACCAGACTATTCCGAAAAATGAGGCTTCCCCACGATCTTTTGCCGTACAGCAGCAATCTCGGAAGCATCAAACCGCCCCCACTCTCCTCCCCATGAACTCGATTGTATAAAATTCATCACGTCTGCTATTTGCCCATCAGTTAATTTATTTCGCCATGCAGGCATAATTCCAAGGTAGGAGTGGCCATCCCTCTCCACAACACCACTCCGCCCCAATAAAACAACCTCCAGCAATCCCTCTCGTTCCTGCGCGCCAATACGCGACGACCCCCGAAATGGAGGGCAATTTCCAGAAATTCCGCGCCCATCGGCACCATGGCATACTTGGCAATGCAGGGCATAAATATCCCGGCCGCCCAACGGGCTCATATCTACCGTGATTTCTGGGCTATCCGTACAGCCAATGAGGATCAACAGCTGCAAACTCACTAAAAAAAGAATACGCCTCATTCCGATAGCATCCGCAAGAGATCGGCCGCCACTGCGGCGTGCTCTCTAAGTTGATCCATCGAATAAGACATCCTCAACATGCCCGTTGCGTCGATCAGAAGCGTGTCAGTGGAATGGTCAATCAAGTCATCAGGACCACTCGCTTGGGATTCTTTATAGGCCGCACCGTATGCGCGGGCGACAGCGGCAATCTCGTCGCGGGAACCCGTAAGACCAGTGAACCCAGCATCGAACATTCGAAGATATGCAGCCAGAGTGGCAGCATCATCTTTAGGGTCGACACTCACAAAAACTACACTCACCCGCTTCCGCTCGCGAATTGGCAACTCCCGACAGACTGCCGCAAGATTCGCCAGAATCGCTGGACAAACATTCGGACAGCGCGTGAATCCAAAACTCAAAAGCACTAGCGAGTTCCTCGCCTGAACAAGTGACAACAGCGTTCCGTCCGATTGCGTCAATACAATTGGGATGGCTTTTCGGGATCGAGCAATCACGTTCCCATGCCAAGCATACAAATCATTCCCGCAGCATGTTAAAAAACAGATCAATAGCCATGCAACCAATCGGGACACGGCGGAGCGACAATTCATCAGGCCTCGCGGAGACGTTGAATCTCTGCAGTGGCATCCGCCGCACGGAAGACCGTCGTTCCCGCTACCAAGAGATTTGCCCCATGCGCAACACACTGCGCCGCAGTTTGGATATTAATTCCTCCATCCACCTCGATCTGAAAATCCCAACCTCCCTCTCTTCTCAAAGAATCTGCGCCAGCGATTTTTTTAAGCATATCAGATAAAAAAGGCTGTCCCCCGTATCCGGGATTCACAGTCATCACTAGAAGAATATCGAACTCTCCTAGAAACGGCTCCACCCGCTCAAGCGGCGTTAATGGACTGATTGCCAATCCAGCATGTAATCCGGCGAGTCGCACCGCTTTAAGGGATTCTGACACATCGTGACTGGCCTCCACGTGCACTGTGATCGAGGAGGCCAAAGGCACAAATCTCGGAATATAAACATCTGGGCGCTCAATCATCAGGTGCACATCCAATGGCAGATCCGTGTGCCGGGACACCGCTTCGACAAATGCAGGCCCAAAAGAAATATTGTCCACGAGGTGACCATCCATCACATCACAGTGGATCCAGTCGGCCCCGGCTTCGGTAATGCGCTCGACCTCCGCGCCAAGGCGTGCGAAATCACAAGCAAGAATCGAGGGAGCTACGATGGTTTTGCGTGCAGACATGGTTATATGGCATAGCGTGGCGATATGGAATTTGCCAGCGACGAATCCTACATGCGAGAGGCCCTGAAGCAGGCCAACAAAGCTCATGCCGCCGATGAAGTGCCTGTTGGCGCCGTTATTGTCCGCGAAGGCGATATTATCGCCCGGGCATGGAACCAGGTTGAGATGCTCAAGGATGCCACTGCTCATGCGGAGATGCTTGCCATCACCCAAGCGGAGGCGGCCGTGGGTGATTGGCGCCTTAACGACTGCGACCTTTACGTGACAAAGGAACCCTGTCCGATGTGCGCAGGTGCGATCGTTCACGCCCGACTTCGCCGTGTGATCTTCGGGTGCCCCGATCCGAAAGGCGGGGGCGCGGGCGGCATGGTTAACCTCCTTCAAATGCCCCAACTTAATCACCGGTGCATCATCACCTCTGGAATCCTCGAGGAGGAATGCTCCTCGATCCTCCGAGATTTCTTCCGGGCACGCCGCACGTAACCCCCGGACCAAAAAATATATATTGCACAGTCACAGGCCCAAATCGATTCTTCCATTACGTTTACGGTTCCCATGACAATCTCCGCCAGCAATCAAGCATCCCAGTATTACCGCTCACTAATCGAGTCACAGGGTCAGTCTGCGAATTTTCAAAAAATGCAGGACTTGGCCCGCGAGACCAAGGAAAAGGTGAAGGAGTCCTCTCGTGCAGATGCTCCACAGCCGCGCCCGCCCGCGCCAGCTCCCGTTGTTGAAAAAGCGGTTACTCCCCCTCCAACTTCAAAGGTGCCTCTAAAATCGGCCACCACTTCTCCTCCAAAACAGTCACCAGACATCCGCCAAGTTGTAAAAGAAACCGACCGCAAAGAGTCAGCCAAAGCTCAAGCCGATACTGCGGACAATTCACGAGCCATGGCGGAATCTGCCGCAAGAGCCATGGAGCGCAACCGAGATGCGAAACAACTCGCCGAGGCCAGACGCCAACGGTTCGCTGCTGCAGCCTGATCCATCCTCTACCTACCGGCGTTCCCGGATCGCATCGATTATCTCGCCGACCACTTCCTGTGTTGGCTTGGCTCCGACATTCCCCTTACCGTGCAACCGCACACTGACATTGCCGGCTTCGACATCACGATGGCCGATGACGAGCATCGTATGAACACGCGCCTTTTCAGCGGCGGCGATCTTGGCCTTCACTGGATCGGACCCAAAATCACCCTCGGCTCTGACCAACGAAGACCGTAGTGCGCGCACAATCGGCTCCGCGTAGTCGATGAGCGCCTGATCATCGTTCAGCGTGATCACGCGTACCTGCTCAGGAGCAAGCCAGAGTGGGAAATTTCCAGCGTAGTGCTCGATGAGGAACCCTATAAAACGCTCGTGGGTACCCAACGGAGCGCGGTGGATACACAGCGGAGTCTTCTCCAAGTTGTCCCGATCTCGGTAGTGCAGGCCAAACTTCGCAGGCACGGCAAAATCCACCTGATTCGTCGCGATGGTGAATTCGCGCCCGATTGCACTCCACACCTGAACGTCGATCTTCGGACCATAGAAGGCGGCCTCATTGGGGACCTCGACAAAATTGATGCCGCTCTCGACCAGAACGCGCCGCACCATATCCTCGGTCTTCTGCCAAAGTTCGGGCTCATCCACGAATTTCTGACCGAGCTTTTCGGGATCGTGGGTGGAAAAACGCATCTGGTATTTCTCCAACCCGAAAACCTTGAAGTAACGCAAATACATCTCATTCACTGCGCGGAACTCCTCTGCGAATTGCCCCTCGGTGCAGTAAATGTGTGCATCGTTCATATTCAGGGACCGCACACGCATGAGACCAAAAAGCTCGCCGGACTGCTCATATCGGTAGCAACAGCCGTATTCCGCCAGACGCAGTGGCAGGTCACGATAGCTCCGTGGCTCAGCGGCAAAAATTCTGTGATGATGCGGGCAGTTCATTGCCTTCAGGTAATAACGCTCAGGCTCGCCAGCCTCGTCTTCGCCGGATTCCTTCAGTTCTATCGGCGGAAACATACTTTCGGCATAATAAGGAAGATGCCCCGAGGTTTTGTACATCTTCTCCTTGGCAAGATGCGGAGTGCGGACGCGAAAATAGCCTGCGGCAAACTCCGTTTCCTTCGCAAGACGCTCAAGTTCCTCGACGAGCACTGCGCCCTTGGGTAGCCACAGTGGCATGCCGGGACCGACGTATTCGGAGTCGATCGCGTAAAGGCCCATCTCGGCGCCGATCTTGCGATGGTCACGCTTCTTTGCCTCCTCGAGCATCGCAAAATACTCGGCCATCGCCGTTTTATTTTTGAATGCGGTTCCGTAAATCCTCTGCAATTGTGGGTTCCGCTCATCACCTTTATAATAGGCGCTGGCGACATGCGTCAGCTTGAATGCCCCAATATTGCCGGTGCGCATCACATGTGGCCCGGCACACAGATCGGTGAACCCGCCATTGCGGTAGAGCGTGATCGTTTCTCCCTCAGGGATGTGTGTCAGGATGTCCAACTTGAACTTTGAGGCGACTTCCCGCTCGCTGAGCGCGGCAAGTTCCCCCCGCTCCGCCATGGCCAATGCGTCGGAACGCGAAATTTCAACCCGTTCGAACACGTGATTGGCTTTTATTTCCTTCTTCATCTCCTCCTCGATTCGTTCAAAATCCTCAGGCGAGATGCGATGCGATAGCTCAACATCGTAGTAGAAGCCGGTCTCCACTGGAGGCCCGGCGGCAAATTGCGCGTCTGGCCAGATTTTCAGGATAGCTGTGGCGAGGACGTGCGCGGCAGAGTGGCGGATGCGTTCAAGTTCGGTCATGGATTTTCGGGCGTCTTATCGGTCTTTTTTATTTGCTAGGCGTGCCACCAAGGGAAATGGCATTGACCTCTGTCAGCATGGGAATGCCACGCATCACGGGATAAGCGATAGCCCGGTCTGATCGAATCCAGGCACCTTCAATCCGCTCCATCCCCTCAAGTTGCTTCAAGGCGTGCAATTCCTGCTCTGTTGCCAATCGCAGAGGCATGCGGGTTTGCGGGCAAACAAACAGGGAACTATTCGAGTTCTCGTGCATTGAACTCCATTGGGTTCAGTATTTTGGAACGGATGGATCCACCCGCTCGGCCCAGGCCATGATCCCGCCCTCCACATTCAAGAGCTTAGAAAAGCCCGCCTTCTGAAGGTGGCGTAACGCGTTGGCGCTTCGAATGCCCGCCTTGCAATGAATCACAATCTCATCAGCCGAATCCAGTTCGCTCATCCTGGAGGGCAACTCGCCTAGGGGAATCAATGTTGCCCCGGGAATACGAGCGATGTCCCACTCAAACTGCTCACGCACATCAAGGAGGACAAATTTTTCATTGCTGTCTAGTCGGGCCTTCAAAACCTCAACAGTGATCTCGGGAACGGGAGGCTCTGCAGCCTCTTCGGCTGCGGCCTGCGGGATGCCGCAAAATTCCTCATAGTCGATCAATGCCGTGATGGTTGGATGTTCCGAACATACTGGGCAGGATGGATCTTTGCGCACCTTGAACTCGCGGAATTTCATCTTCAATGCATCAAAATGAACAAGCCGCCCGGTCAACGACTCTCCGATTCCGACAATCAACTTGATGGCCTCGATTGCTTGCATCACACCGATCACTCCTGGCAAAACCCCTAGTACACCCCCCTCCGCACAACTCGGCACCATGCCTGGCGGTGGTGGTTCTGGATAGAGGCAGCGGTAGCAAGGTCCGCCGAGATGCGGAGCAAAGACCGTGCACTGTCCGTCGAATCTGAAGATAGACCCATAAATGTTCGGCTTTTTCAATAAGACACACACGTCATTTGAGAGGTAGCGCGTGGGAAAATTGTCAGTTCCGTCGATCACTATGTCGTAGGGTTCGACTATCTCCATCGCATTCTCGGCCTTGAAGAGGGTGTCGTAAAGGTCCACCTGTACGTTGGGATTGATCTCCTTGATCCGATCACGCGCACTTTTAAGTTTCTTGCGGCCGACATCCTTCGTGCCGTGGAGGATCTGCCTCTGGAGGTTCGAATAATCGACCACATCGAAATCCACCAACCCCATGGTGCCGACACCCGCCGCAGCAAGATATAAAGCGATTGGGGAACCAAGCCCTCCCGTGCCGATGCAAAGAACTTTCGCGGCCTTCAGGCGTTTTTGCCCCTCGAGGGTGACCTCGGGCATAATTAAATGCCGGGAATACCGCGCAATTTCGTCGTTACTGAATTCAACCGCCCCGACCCGCGCCGGATCCAAGATACTTTTGTGCATAAATCAAAAAAAATGTGGCCGTCGAGAATAGCCCCGTACCTGTCGATTGCAAGTGCGAGCCTGCGTCCACAAAACCGAACAGTTGATCCGCGACTTCCGGCATCGTAGAACGTCCGGCATATGACATTTTCCTCACTTGGCAGCATGCTCTCCGGCGGGAGCGGCATAGAACTCCTCATGGATGACCTTGGCCATGCATTGTCAACATCGGGCCCTTCCACACACATGCTTGGGGGAGGCAACCCCGCCCACATCCCTCAAATGGAAAAGGTTTGGGAAAGTCGACTGCACGAAATGATGGACGACCCGGCAGTCCTGCGACGCACCCTCGGCATTTATGATCCGCCTCGCGGCAATCCCAGTGTCTTGGAGTCACTCGCTGCTCTCCTGCGCAATGAGTTCGGTTGGCCTGTGGGTCCAGAACATATTGCTGTGACACCGGGCGGGCAGACGGCCTTTTATTTTCTCTTCAATCTCTTCGGAGGGAAACGCCCTGATGGCTCACCCGGACGCATCCTTTTTCCTCTCATACCGGAGTATATCGGATATGCAAACCAAGGACTGGAAGCAGGGATGTTCACCTCGGTGAGGCCTGAAATCAAAATTACCGATTCCCATTTCTTCAAATACGCGATCGACTTCGACCGCATACCCCTTACTCCGGATATCGCCGCAATGTGCGTCTCTCGACCGACCAACCCGAGCGGAAATGTCATTTCAGACTGCGAACTCAACCGCCTTGAAGCCATGGCCTCCAAGGCGGGAATACCACTCATTATCGACAATGCCTACGGTTGGCCCTTCCCGGGAATCATGTTCTCCGATGCCAAACCGCTCTGGACCGATCACACGGTCCATGTCATGAGCCTTTCGAAATTTGGACTGCCGGGCACGCGCACTGCATTTGTCATCGCCCCACCAGAAATCGCAGCTGCTGTTTCATCGATGATGGCGGTCACTGGCTTGGCGAATGGAAATTTCGGCCAAGCCATAACCGGCCCGCTCATTGCAAGCGGCGAGATCACGCGCCTCAGCCGCGAAGTCATTCGTCCTTACTATCTCGCCAAACGCGATGCCGCTCTCAAGGTGATTGCGGAGGTCTTTCCCGACAACATTCCCTACCGTCTCCACAAAAGCGAGGGCGCCCTCTTTCTTTGGCTCTGGTTGGAGAATTCCCGCCTCACCTCAAGGGAACTCTATGATCGCTTGAAACAACGGGGCGTCATTGTCGTGCCGGGCGAATTTTTCTTCTTTGGCGACAACGATCATGCTTGGCGTCACCGCTACGAATGTCTGCGCATTTCGTTCGCCATGGATGACCCGGATGTCCGTGCAGGATTGGAAATTATCGCGGAGGAAATTACCGGAGCTTATTGAAAAACCGTGTCAGTTTTTCCATTTGTCATTCAAGTGAGCAATCGTGATGCTTCAATCGATGAAACCATTCCTTCTAGCACTTCTCCTTGCTGCAACCTCCCTCCAGGCTTCAGACCTGTGGTCGACCGATTACAAATCGGCATTGGCGCGGGCTGCGAGTGAAAACAAACCCGTCCTTCTTGAATTCACAGGCTCGGACTGGTGCCCGCCATGCAAGATGATGACCGCCCAGATTTTCGAGACCCACGAGTTTACCGAGTTTGCGAAGGCCAGCCTTGTTCCCGTCAAACTCGACTATCCACGCTCAAAGCCCCAGAGCACAGAACTCAAGACTCAAAACCAAGAGCTCGCCCAGCAATATGGAATCGAGGGATTTCCCACCATTGTCCTCCTCTCGAGCGAAGGCAATGAACTCGGCCGAAATGTCGGCCTCATGCGTGGTGGCCCCGCGGCCATGATCTCCTGGATCGAGTCTAAACTCAAATAAACCAGCGATTTCAACCATAACAATGAACGACGTCCTCGACCTCTTCCGCAAAACCGGAGCCTTGCTGAACGGACACTTCGTCCTGCGCAGCGGCCTGCACAGCCGGGAGTTTTTCCAATGCGCCCTCCTTCTCCAAAACACTCAGGCGGCCTCACACGTCTGCGAACTCCTTGCCGAAAAGCTCCGCCAGTTCCAGGCCACCACAGTGATCTCGCCTGCTGTCGGAGGGATCATCGTCGGCCAAGAGGTGGGACGCCAACTCGGCCTTCGCCACATCTTTGCGGAAAAGGATGGCCTCGGAGGACTCGTGCTCAGGCGGGGATTCCAAATCACTCCAGGTGAACGCATCATCGTCGCGGAGGATGTCGTCACCCGTGGCGGGCGCGTCCAGGAAACAATCCAAATCGTTCGCGACCTAGGTGGTATCGTTGCTGCCGCTGGCTCAATCGTCGACCGGAGCGGAGGCTCTCTTCCTGACTTCGGATGTCCCTTTGTCTCATTGGTCCAAATGACCCCCGACATATTTCCACCCGATGCTATTCCAGATGACCTCCACGGTATTCCAGCAATCAAGCCCGGGTCGAAATAAGAGCAAATCAACGGTCCAAAACTGCCTATGATTCCCTCGGGGAACCCTGTCGAACATTGCACGAGGCTGGCAATAGCTGCTTTTGCGATGATTCTGCTTTCTTGCGCAGAATCCCATGCCGCTCCCGTGGAGGCCCCAGCGGTCATGCTTCAAAAGACTCCCCCTGACTCTCCCGAGCGCATGACCTTGGCGCGTGTCCAAGTTCTTCTCGACAGGGCGGGTTTCCGGCCAGGCAAAATTGATGGCCTTAGCGGGGAGTTCACCCAAAAAGCCGCTGACCGCTACTGCCTTTCCCTAGGGCTGCCAGCGGGGAATCAGTTCGACATCTCGGGCATCAACTCACCATTTCGCCTATACTCGATTTCGGAAGTCGATGCGCAGTGGATAGGCCGGACATCATCAGATCCTGAACAACAATCACAGTTCAAGTCCCTCCACTATGGCTCCCTCTGGGAAGCTGTAGCGGAGCGCTTCCACTGCGACTTGAAATACCTCCGCGAACTGAACCCCGGCGTGGAGGACATCGGCATTGGTTCTATCCTCCGCGTGCCGGATGTCATGGAGTTTTCACCGCAGGATGTCGTGAATCTGAAACGCCTCCTTACCAACAGCGCCAAGCCTCTGCATCCTGAACCAACACCTACTCCAATACCTAATTCATCTCTTTACTCCCTTGAAAACAGACCTCTTCCCTTTGATCTATCACAGTCGATTGGATCTCCTCCGCCTACAGTAGCTCCAACCCAGGCTCCCACGGCAACGCCGTCACCCGCACCGGTTCACGAACCTGTCCGCCGCCTAGTCCTGGACCGCACCGAGCGGCTTATTGAACTCTACGAGGACAACAAGTTGGCTGGTTGTTTTCCCTGCACGCCAGGCTCCACCAAATTTCCTGTGCCCGAGGGCACATGGCGCATCACCAGCAATGTCCTCATGCCCCATTTCCGTTGGGACAAATCCGTCCTGGAATCCGGTGTCCGGAGTGACAACGCACATCTCCTCCCACCAGGACCGAACAGCCCGGTGGGAATCGTCTGGATGGGCATCAACCGCCCGAGCCTCGGCATGCATGGCACCAACTCTCCTGACCGCATCGGCCGCAACCAAAGCAGTGGCTGCATCCGCCTGGCAAACTGGGACGCCTTCCTTCTCTGTCAGCGCATCAATCTGGGAATACAGCTAGAGGTCCGCTGAAAAAATGACTCACCTCTTGAAGAGGTTCTGCTTTGCAACATCTGCTGCAGCACCTCCGATCATCAGGAATTGGGTCAAGCTGACAGGCCCACTGGATTCAAGCAGAGTCCCCTCGGCCGACACCTTTTGCGATACCACAATCGGCGGCAATATCTTTCCTATTGTCTCGGCGGCGGGCATTTTTTCGACATTAATGACCTCGCTGACCTTAGGCACCATCATGGCACTCAGGCGCAGAACTGGCACAAGGGAAGTGTAGAGATTTTCAAAAACGACTCTCGTATCGATGAAGCCGAACATCTCATTTGCTCCGCGATAAGCTTTGATCCCAGATTCGAATCCCGGCGTGGCGGCCTTGGTGGCATTTCCACCTTCTCCGGTTGCCAACTCTACAAGCTGTGCGGCATTCGTGCCAACGAGGAGAAACTTGTCATTCTGCACAAAGGTGAATTCCCCTTGGCCACTTGGGATCGTTGTCACACTTGTCTCCTGCACAATATTGGAAACCGCTCCATCAACATTTTCCGCAAGAAATCTGGAAAACGAAGCTGCCTTTTCCTTATTGCGTACTTGGACGGCTACAAAGGCTGATGGCGCCATCTTGCCTGTTGCCCAATTTCCCACCACCGCACATTCAGGCCCAAAGGCTTGGGAAAACACTTGAGAATAAGGCTCCAAGCGGAATACCTCATCTGGAAATGTGTCCTCCATGACTTCCAAGAAGCCGGGCAATGCATCAAAATTCAGCACGAAGTCAAAAAAGAAATCTGAATCGGCAGTGGTTAATTCCATTGCTTGATGGCTGAGCTTCGGCAGTGCTTCGAGATTCCTTGGCCTCATGACAAAAACCGCATCCCGCTGAAGCTCCCCTTCCATTTTCCAAGCCGCCCCTACCGCCTCAGCGCCTTTTAATGCCGCAGCCTGCGCAAGGATCAACTCCGCACCCGCGGCATGGCCGGAATGGATCAACGCGTTCGCAACTTTATCCGGGCGCACAAAAACAAGCAAATCGGGTTCTGAGGGTAACGCGGCGGCCACCTTTCGGAATTGCTCGCTTTCTCCAAGCCGAGTGACACTTTCCGCGCCGGTGGCGCGATCAATTGCCGACCGCAAGACATCAAGATTCGAGGCAAGAAGCCCCCAACGCCCTGCAGCAGCAGACCAAAGAACACGGTCACCATGCCGGCTTCCGCTAAGATCAATCCCGCGATAAATTTCAGTTTTCAATTCTCCCGACCCACCGGGAAGTCTTTGACGCAATCGCTCCACAGCAATGTCAAAATCAGAGCGTTTTCCCCAAAACTGGAATCCCAATAGAGCATTGAAGCCTGGCGAAGATTCCTCCGTCATAGCAAAAAAGATGTTTCCCGGCTTTAGTGCAGCTAGAAGCTTCAACACCTCTTTGCCGACAGGGGATTCTCTAACAAGGGTGGTTGGTTTTTTCAGAAATGCCGCAACTTCGGGCTCTGCGGCAATCCGGGCTAAAGCAGTTTTTTGCCATCGAAATCCACTCATCGGCACATTCGGTATGTTCACGTAAAAAACCGTATCTGCGGGCGCTAGAAGCGATGCTTTCGAGGGGCCGCCGGAACGCTTAAAGAAAAGAACTCCAGCCAAAATAAACACCCCGAGCACTGCCAGAATAATGATCGCTTTTTTCATGGGGCGATGAGCTAAGCCCATTTCCATTGACACCGCAAGAGAGGGACCTGAGCGTGTATTCCTTATGGACACTTCTAAATTCAAAAATTACATCAAGCCGGCCTGCGATACTTATAATAGCGACAACCTCCGTCTTCTTTCAGATGTGTGTCTCTACCTAGGGTTCCTTTCGATTATTGCGTCGGTAGCCACGTGGTTCACCGCATCGCGCGAAAACCGTGCCTACGGGGAACGCTTCGGGATTTTTATCGGGCTCTGGGTGCCAAGTTTCTTCATCCTTTCAAATCGCCTCTCCCGCAAGGCTGATGAACTCGAGAAGGAAATCGCCTTGGAGGAGTAATCGTTCCATAACCTTCTCCCGCCCACTCTCCACAACGGCCATCTGCATCTCAGATGGCCGTTTTTTTCTTCTCTCCCCCTTGAAAATACTCACTGCAAGGGTATTTTTCCTGCGAAATGATAAAAACTCTGGTTATTCCATTTTTCCTGATCACGGCGGCCCTTTCGATGGCGACAGATTCTACCCCCGCAGCAAAGCCGCACAATTTCCTGAGGGAAATGAACGATGCCTTTTCCGGAGTTTACGAAAAAACCGCCCCGACTGTTGTGGTCGTTGAATCAAGAGGCAATCCAGCCCACTCGGGCATGAACTACACCTTCCGAGGACCGGGAGGAGTCCCCTACCGCCTCATTCCCGACCTCACCGACGAAGACCCTCTCGACTTGCCGCCAAGCATCGGATCTGGATTTGTGTTCACGCCGGATGGGCACATTCTGACAAACAACCACGTTGTCGAAGGAGCCACCGACATCCGGGTACGGCTCCATGACGGTCGAAAATTTCCGGCTCACCTCATTGGAAATGATGAACGCAGCGACATCGCTATCCTAAAGATCTCTGCGGACAAACTTGTCACTGCCGAACTCGCCGATAGCGACCTTGTAAAGGTCGGATCCTTCGCCTTCGCCATCGGATCTCCCATGGAACTTCCCCACACATTTACATTCGGCGTTGTCAGCGCCAAGGGTCGCATCCTCGGGCTCGGCGGGCACTACGACGAGTTCATCCAAACCGACACATCGATCAATCCGGGAAATAGCGGTGGACCACTCTGCGACATCGATGGCCGAGTCATCGGCATAAATACTCTTATTAGCGGCAATAGCCAGGGGGTGGGATTTGCAATTCCTTCAAACACCGCCAAGTCTATCGCCTCTCAACTTATCACAAAAGGCCGCGTCAGCCGTCCATGGCTCGGCATTTCCATCGCCACCCTTGAGGAAATGCGTCAACTCCGCTCACTCTTTCCGGGTATCGAGCGCGGCGTTGTCGTGCGTGGCATTGAACCTGGCGGGCCCGCCCAGTTGAGCGACCTCAACCCGGGCGATGTCATTACCAAGGTGGATGGCACCCCTGTTTCTCTCGCATCTGACCTTCAACGCGAAATTCTTGGGAAAAAAATTGGGGACTCCGTGGAACTGGAAGTCTGGCGCAAAGGCCGCATTCTTAAGCTCCCCTTGAAAACAGGCGAAAGCCCCGACAAATTTGTGCGTGCTTCCTCCCGCTCGAACAATCCCCCCCTGGCTCCGAGACCTCAGCAACGTACACCAGGCAACCCAAGTGAACCCGGCTTTACTTACGAGAACCCTTCCAACGACTTGCTGGCGACCATGGGTATCACATCGAATTCTTCGAAAGGCGTTGTCGTTACCTCGGTGGAACCCTACAGCGCAGCCGCTACGGCGGGCTTGGAGTCTGGCGACATCATCACTGAGGCTGCAGGCCACCCGGTTGCCTCAAAAGAGGATCTCGACATGGCGCTTTCAAAAATGGACCGGGTGCTCGGCATCCTCTTGCTTATTAAACGATCTGATTCCAGCACGTTCGCCATTTTAAAATTTTAACATTCCCCTTTTGCCTGCTTTAATTCCCCAAGTTGCTGGTTCTTCCCTCGTTGACAGGTGGAACTTCCCTCATAGCCTTGCGGACACATGTCGGTTTTTGTTCCAGCAATTCCCGTAAAGCCTTCGCCCTATGGGCGAAGATTTATTCTATTCCTGCTAAAGGGTGGAGCCTCCCCCATGGCGTTGTTGCTAGTGTTGCTCCTGACATCATGCGCCTCACCAAGCGACCCAGCTCATGCACGCATTTCAGTGTATTCCACAGCCTATCTTACAGAGAACAACCAGATTGCCTACACGGCGCAGGGTGGAACGCGTTCATCGAACCCCAAAACATCGCAAAACTGGACATGGACTGGAGATGGCATACTAGGCCATCCGACGATTGTGATCGACTTGGGCTCTCAAGAGGCTGTTTTTTTTAAAGGCGGACGCGAGGTTGGTCGCGCCCCTGTATCGACAGGGCGGGAGGGCTACAGAACGCCGACAGGTGCTTTCAAGGTCATTCAAAAAAACAAAACCCACGTCTCGAACCTTTATGGTGACTACGTTGACTCTGCCGGCAATGTCGTAAAGGGAAATGTTGGATTGAAGACCCACAGGCGCCCTGCAGGAACAAGGTTCCGAGGTTCACCGATGCCCTATTTCATGAGAATTCACGGCGGCATCGGGATGCATGCCGGTTATCTGCCTGGCTATCCAGCTTCCCATGGCTGTATCCGCCTGCCAAAAGGAGCCGCAAAACGATTCTTTGAAAACACTCCGATTGGCACGCCAGTGAAGGTAGTCCATTGACTGCCCTCTTCTCTCAATGCCCGACTTTCTTCTTGCACTCATATTTCGCTATCAAAATCTATCTCCAATGCCTCTCTTATTAGTTTTTTATATTTTCTTACTCATTGCCATGCCAACCGCTGCGGCTGCTCAAGCCGGCGAAGAATACATCCTCGTCAGCGGCGGCCCCTCCCTTCAGGAATGGGAAAGATACAAAGCGGAACCACACGACCTCTGGTGGGGAAATTTCATTCGTGCTGCACGCGTGCGAGCCCAAGAGATACAAAAGCAAAAAGGCGCTGACACGCTCATCACCTTGCTTGTCCATAAACCCAGCTACAAACGCCGAGCAATGCGCCAGGACAAAACCGACCTCATTGGAAATATCACTTCGGTTCGGGATAAATATAACATTCGGCTAGTCTGGTTTGAAAAAGGGGAGGAACTCATCACGTACATCAATAACGGAATGCCACGCAATCTTGTGAAAATCGCGAATTTTGAATATTTCGGCCACTCGAACCGAGCGTGCTGGATGTTTGATTATAGCAACGAAATCGATAGCGCCTCGAAAAGCTGGCTCCATGAATCTGAATTAAAATCTATCCGCCAGGGAATATTTGTTCGCAAGCCGTTCATCAAATCCTGGGGCTGTCATACAGGGGAGAGCATGAGCAAGGTTTGGAAAAAGGTAACAGGCAAACGCATGATTGGAGCAATTGGAAAAACCGATTACGCCAACGGTCACTTGCGTGGATGGGTCCCAGCATTAAGCCGTGGAGCCCGCTGGGGCGGATAGGCTCAGGCTCCAGCATTCAATGGAGAAGAGGGAAACCTCTGTCGCAATTCTTCAAGGACTTTCCCGGCCTCCGCATTATTGGAGGCACGCAGATAAGCGTCCGCAGCTCTGCGTAGTGATCGAGGCGTGATTTCTGGATCGTCTGTCAGGACAGACACCGCCATGAACGACCTCGCCGCACTATCATAGTCTCCACCAGCAAAAAATGCCTCTCCGGAAAGTATGCGCGCCTCAGCATTCAAGCGGCCCTCCGGTTGCAAGAAGAGAGCCTGATCGATATCTCGCCGTGCATCCTCCAAGCGCTGTAACCCTAGCAGGGCTTTCACACGCGCCAAATGACCACGCGCCTGCAATGCAGGATCATTCACCGCAGCAAGGTATCGGGTCGCTGCATCAGCAGATTCATTATGTGAACCCAATGCCGCGCGCGACTCTGCGAGCAAAATCCACACTTCCGGGCCCACTTGGCCCCCTCCTTCTAAAAGAGGAGCGAGAGTCTCCTCGACTTTCTTGTGGTTTTGGCCTTTGGCATACCCGCCCGCAATCCATAAAAGGACTTCTGGGGGAAGAGGCACGCCATGATAGCGCTCGAACTCGGCCAATGCGTCAGGAAAATCCTGTTGCTGGTAGTGGGCGAGAATAATCCTCAATGTAGCGCGATCACCATAGGTCTTGGCATCCAAGCGGCGAGCCACGTCAAGACGCTTCACTGCCTCGACCATTTCATTATTCTCATAGGCGACCCAGCCGATCCAATAGTTTGCTTGTGCGGCAGCAGCCGTCTTAGGAAATTTTTCCAGCAACTGTCGAAAGGCCACATTCATCTCCTCGTTGCGCTTTAATTGACCGCATGTAAGCGCTTTTTGAAGCAACGCCAGCTCGACATCGGCACTGAATGGATAATCCGCCAGCACACGGTCGAAATCGCTGACGGCTCCAGCGAAATCTTGTGCCCTTTGTCGGGCAAGACCGCTCTGGAGATATGCCCCGGGAGCAAGTTTATCCTGCGGATATCGCCTAATAAAGGCGGCATAGGCATCAACCGCACCTGCGGTATCGCCGGCAGAGGCAAAGGTCCAAGCCTTTTTGTAGAGAGCCGCTGGGCGTTGCGACTCCTTCAATTGTGGATGGTCCGCAGCCGCACCATAAGCCTGCGCCGCTGCAGCATGGTTTCCATGCTGAAACAACGACTCGGCCTTCAAAAGAGTGGCTGAGGCGACCAGCGCTGGATCGGGATTTCCTGCCACAAAAGCATCAATCTCACCAGGAAGCGACTTGTCCTCCGCTGCATGGAGCGCCAGCAACCGCTGGTAACAAACCTCTGGATCAGGCCCTGATGAACTGTTGGCCAAAATTTCCTCATACACTGCCGCTGCGCCTGCATTGTCTCCGGTCTCACGCAGTGAGGCCGCAAGGATTTTTAGTGCCTCGGCACGGCGAGATACTGGCGCTGCCATGGCTGCCTCCCTCCCGGCAGCAACCACACCAACATGCTCGCCATTCTGGTAGCGTAAGAGCAGTGATTGCAACAAAGCCACCCCCCTGATCCCTTCCTTGCCGCGCTCAGCAGCTATCCCAAAAAGATCCTGCGCCATAGCAGCATTCCCCGCACTTGTCGCAAGCCGCGCAGCCTCTATCGCGGCACTGGCGGCAACATCATCCACATCGGAAGTTCTGGCAAGTTTCTCAAAGGTCTTGAGTGCGGCATTTTTTTCGCCGCGCTTGAGCTGAATCCCTCCAAGGGCCATCGCCGCATTGTTTCGATAAACATTCTCCCCATTGGCAGAAAGGACCCGTTCGTAACGAGTAGCCGCATCAATGATTCGCCCGGCAACCTCATGGCTTCTGCCTGCGAAATATTCCGCTGAAAGCCTCACCCCCTCGTCCTTTGACTCGCGGGCGGCCAAGTCGAACTGGGCGGATGCGGCATCGTATTTCTTTTCCGCAAATAGAATGCCACCAAGGCGGAAGGCACCGGCCGCAGCGAACTCGCCGGACTGGAATTCCGTGACAAGTTTTTCATAGAACTCCCGTGCTGCGCCTTCCTTTGCAAGGGCTCTGTGAGACTCCGCCAAGCGGAACAATGCCGCATCCCGGCCTTTAAGATTCACGCCAGAGACCAAAAAGCTGTCATATTCAGGAATCGCGAGATCATACATCTTGCGAGCGAACAATGAATTCGCCCGTTCAAGCGCCGATTCAGTGCCGCCTTCAAAAGAGCCTGGAGCAATCCGAATAATTCCATTCTGAGAATCGGGGGCTTCCACGCCAAATGAGGGAGAGACGCTGGACTTTTCGGGCACAGTCGCAGGCTCAGGCACAGTCGCAGGGATCGGGAGCGATGTCGGATCTGCGAGAGCCCCACTATCGACTGGAATCGCCCTGAGAACCGGGATCGATTCGGCATCTTGTTTCGGGGTGGAATCGCCTCCGCTTGCGGGAAGCGCTCGGCGAACCTCGACATCCCCAAATCCCTGCACACGCTCAACCCATGCAGGATTTTCGTACGTGTCGAGGGAGGCCGGGGTCGTAGGCAAAGCGCGCCTCACCTCTTGGGCATGGCCAAAACCAACCCCCGCAAGGCAACTCACCGCTAACCGACGAATGGTCATTCCACTCGAGCTGTCGCGAATGCGACATTCCATATGTTTGCGCGTCGGCAGATGTCCAGCACCTCCACAATATGGCGGTAGTCGACATTTTCATCTCCCCGAAGAATAACCGCTTGATCGGGATACAGTGTGGCGATCTTGGCTAACGCCGCCTCGAGATCTGCAGCATTTAATTCCCGCCGATTCATCACAACCTTTCCATCGGCCTTAACATTTAAAATGACTTCCCCAACCGCTCGACGGGATTCTTTTCCCTCCTGCGCTTTCGGCACCTTTACGTCGAGTTCCATTTCACTGCGTGAAAAATTCCACGTCATCAAAAAGAAGATCAGCAGCAAAAAGACGATGTCCACCATCGGGGCGATCTGCATTCCCGGTGGTTGCGGGGGCATGGCTTCGCGGAAACGCATCGCCTCAGTATTTCTTGGGCTCCGTTTGTCCGGTCCCCAATTGTGCCATGAGAATCGTTGAAGACGCCTCGAGATCGGAAATCATTCCCTGCACCCTCCCTCGGAAAAATGCGTATGCGGCCATCGCCGGAATTCCAATGAACAAGCCTGCAGCAGTTGTCACCAACGCCTCAGCGACTCCTCCAGCAAGCATCATCGGCCTTGAGGCGACAATATCACTGGCTACCACAGAGAATGATTTGATCATGCCAAGAACCGTGCCGAACAATCCAAGCATCGGAGCAATCGTTCCGATATCCGCCAAATAACTAATGCGTTGGTTCCAAAGTCCCGCTAAACGAATCCCCTCAGCTTCTGCGATTTCACGCGCCTCAATGGCAGTGGCCCCGGAATGATTTTCCAAAAAATGCAGGGCTTTTTCCATCACCCCCGCAATCGCCTCGCTATGCCTACCGGAGACAGCCAGCAAAGCAGAGTAGTCTTTCTTTTTAATCATCGCGTCTGCGGTCTGCATGTAGCGAGCACTCACCACGGCGCCTCGGCGGAGGGTGATCAGGTAAAAGAAGATCAACATCAGCGCCAACACAGAAAGTGCCGCGATGGGATACATGACTACACCTCCAGAGACGAGAACCTCCCAGAGGTTCGTCGTGCCGGGGTCAGAAACCGGCATATCAGCCGCCACCGGGAAAACCGCAAAAGGGTTAAATTTCATACGGAGGGTGAGATTAGCAACTCTACCTCTTCTTGCAAGCTGCACGGCACTTCTCCTTGCCCGAAGCTCAACTCTCGCGCACATTCCCCGCCAAACTCATGCCCGGCGTTTATATCAAAACCTACGGATGCCAGATGAACGAGCGCGACTCCGATCAGGTATCAAAAATGCTCACTGAGCGCGGCTATGCCATGGTTTCGAAAGAATCCGACGCTGATGTCATCCTGCTCAATACATGCAGCGTGCGCGACATGGCTGAGCAAAAGGCGATTGGCAAGATGGGCATGATTCGAAAACTTCGCCAAAACAAGCCTCACCTTGTCCTTGGCTATCTCGGGTGCATGGCCCAGGCACGCGGCGAATCACTACTGAAAACCTCGCCCCATGTGGACCTCGTTGTGGGCACCCAGAAGTTCCACCGGGTCGCTGATTACGTCGGTGAACTGCTTCAAGCCCGCATGCACTCCCTGATCGACGATGAACGCCGACCTATCGTTGATACCGATGAGGAGCCCGGCTCCCAGTCGACCATTCGTGACCAAGATTTGTCCCACCAACAAGTCACTGCCTTTGTGTCAATCATGCAGGGCTGCAACATGCACTGCGCATTTTGTATCGTACCCCAAACTCGCGGGGCGGAACGCGCTCGCCCGATCGACGATATTGTAACAGAGGTCCGCTCTTTGGTGGAGCGCGGAGTGAAAGAGGTCACTCTGCTAGGCCAAATCGTTAATCTTTATGGTCGGCATGAATTTTCAAAGGTCGATGGAAAATGCCCATTCGTCCAGCTCCTTGAGGCAGTCTGCGCGGTTGATGGTATGGAGCGCGTGCGCTTCACCTCACCCCACCCAATCGGCTACCGCGATGATCTCATCGACGCCTTCACCCGCCTGCCAAATCTCGTGGAGCACGTCCATCTTCCGCTTCAAAGCGGCTCGGACCGAATTTTGAAAATCATGCGTCGAGGATATACGGCTGAAAAATTCCTTAGCCTTGCCAAACGCATCCGCGCGGCAAGACCAGGCATGGCGATCACCACCGATGTCATTGTCGGATTTCCCGGGGAAACCGATGAGGACTTTGAAATGACGCGCGCCCTCTGCGAGGAGGTCTCCTTCGACAATGCGTTTGTATTCCGTTACTCGCCGCGCCAAAACACACCTGCCGCCACAATGGATGAGCAGGTTCCAGAGGAGGTCAAGGAGCACAGAAACCAAGAACTACTTGAAGTAGTAAACAGACACTGCTCGGATAAATTGCAATCACTCGTAGGCAAAAGCGTCGAGATTCTCTGTGAAGGCCCCAGTCGCCACAATCCGAACCGTCTCACCGGGCGCACCCGCACGAACAAAATTGTCATTTTTGAGGGATCTCCCCGCCATGTCGGATCCGTGTTCCCTGTGAATATAACCCACGCCAGCGGATTCACGCTTTATGGCGATCCGGTACTTCACCTTGATTGATGGCCGCCTTAGCTCCGGCAAATACAGCAAGCGCACCACCCTTCACCCCATCAAGGCCATGCGCTTGTTGAATACACTTCTCAGCACCACCCTGCTGGGGCTTGCCGCAGCAATCACCTGTCAACACGCCTCCGCCGATTGGCTGCTCTCGCAGCCGGGTTGGAATCACAGTTTCCCCGCAGACCACAGCAATCACCCGGGGTTCAAGACTGAGTGGTGGTATTTCACCGGCAACCTCCGCAACGATTCCGGTGATGAGTTTGGCTACCAACTGACATTTTTTCGCCAAGGCGTGCTTGATCCATCGCGCACTGTTCCAGAGGGATCACGCTTCATCCAACGCGACATGAAATTTGCCCACTTCGCGGTTTCCTCGATTACAGAAAAAAAATTCCATCATTTCCAAAAGGTTTCACGTGGAGCCTTCAGCGAGGCCGGCTTCGACAAGGGATCAACCATCACGTGGATCGATGACTGGAGTTGTGAGCGCACCGGCCTCCATTCATTTCGCTTGAAGGCATCGAGTGAGAACATCCTTGTCGACCTCCAGATCAACTCTTCCGCCCCACCCTTGCTCCATGGGGAAAACGGACTAAGCCGCAAATCTGCGGGCGAGGGTCGCGCGTCTCACTATTACTCGCTCACCCGCATGAATACGATAGGAACGCTAAGCCTCAACGGCGCTGCACACCACGTTCGTGGCTTGACATGGTTTGACCACGAATGGGCAACCAACCAACTCGACTCACATCAGGCGGGCTGGGATTGGTTTAGCCTCCAATGCGACGACGGATCGGATCTCATGCTTTTCCAAATCCGCACGACAAATGGGGGCCGCGATCCGTTTTCCTCTGGTACTTGGACCGACGCCTCCGGAAATCAAGTCCACATCCGGGAGGAGGACTTCTTTCTCGAACCGGTCGAGTGGTGGACCAGCCCAAAGACAAAAGCCCAATATCCCGTTTCATGGAAAATTCGGATCCCCGGGCTGGGCATCGATCTCCTCATTGCCGCCCGCTTTCCCTCGCAGGAACTCGCCATCGAGCCGATCGCATATTGGGAAGGGGCAGTTGCCGCCAAAGGCATGAAAGACAATCAACCACTCCGTGCCAAAGGCTATCTCGAGATGACGGGCTACGCTGGTCGGATCGTGGGCATGCAGGCCCCTTGACCCGCTTTCCCAAAAAAAGCCATTTTTTGGCTTGCAACGGTGTTGTTGCCCAATAACCTCCTCGCTCCCGTAAGGCGCAGAGGCGAAGCTATCCCATGTTCGACAGGAAGCTTCCCACTCGCGCTCTTCCGCGAATCGACAAGAAACATTTCAGCATGCCCACAATTAATCAACTCGTCCGCAAAGGACGCCTGAAAGCCAAACTTAAATCCAAGTCCCCTGCGCTGGTGAACTGCCCACAACGCCGCGGCGTGTGCGTGCAGGTCATGACCCGCACCCCAAAAAAGCCGAACTCCGCGCTTCGCAAGGTTGCCAAGGTTCGCCTCACCAACGGCCAAGAAGTTATCGCCTACATCCCCGGCGAAGGGCACAACCTTCAAGAACACTCGATTGTTCTCGTTCGCGGCGGCAAGGTGAAAGATCTTCCAGGTGTGCGCTACCACATCGTTCGCGGGACCCTCGATAGCCTTGGGGTCGACGGCCGACGCCGTGGCCGCTCGAAATATGGCGCCAAGCGTCCGAAGCCCGGCCAAGAAGAGACCAAGGGCAAAAAAAAGAAATAATCCCGAGACCCTTTAAAAGTTAAAATCTATGTCACGTCGCCGCAGAGTTATTCACAAGGAAGTCAAAAAAGACGCCCGCTACGCCAGTCCTATCGTTGCAAGCCTCATCAGCACGATCATGACAAATGGTAAAAAATCCATTGCGGAGCGCATCGTTTACACAGCCATCGACAAAAGCCACGAGGGCAGCGACACGATCGACCCGCTCGAGACCCTGAACAAGGCTGTCGAAAACGTTCGCCCCCGCCTCGAAGTCAAGTCACGCCGTGTTGGCGGATCCACTTATCAAGTTCCCATGGAAGTCCCAGCCGGCCGCCAAATCGCTCTTGCGATGCGCTGGATCGTTACATTTGCAAACAACCGCAAAGGAGTTCCAATGGAAAACGCCCTTGCTTACGAGCTCAAGGACGCAGCAGCTGGTCAAGGTAATGCGATCAAAAAGCGCGACGACATGCACAAAATGGCCCAAGCCAATCGTGCTTTTGCCCACTTCCGCTGGTAGTATGCATTTACGAAGCGGGCGGTTTTTTCCCCACAGGAAAAACCGCCCTCTTTTTTATACAGATCTCCTCACCCTCCCTTTCTTAATCTAAAAAATAACGAACACCATGGCAGCAACAGAATCCTCGAATCCGAACTCCCCCAACCGTGCTTTCCCGCTCGACCGCACTCGCAACATCGGTATCGCCGCACATATCGATGCAGGCAAAACCACCACCACAGAGCGTATTCTTTTCTACACCGGCATGATCCACAAGATCGGTGAAGTGCACGAGGGCACCACTGTCACGGATTGGATGGAGCAAGAACGCGAGCGCGGCATCACGATCACCTCGGCGGCCACCACCTGTTCTTGGCTTCAGCGCAAAGAAGAAGGCCTCTATAAAGCATTTGAGGAAACAAAAATGCGCGTTAACATCATCGACACTCCAGGCCATGTCGATTTCACTGCCGAGGTTGAGCGCTCCCTGCGTGTCCTTGATGGCGCCGTCGCCGTATTCTGCGGTGTCGCCGGCGTGCAGCCCCAATCGGAAACCGTCTGGCGTCAAGCCACCAAGTATGGGGTGCCTCGTATTGCCTTCGTCAATAAAATGGATCGTACTGGAGCCGATTTCGAGGCAGCTGTCGCTTCGATGAGAAGCAAGCTCAATGCGAATGCATGGCCTATCCTCATTCCGCTTGGCAAGGAAGACACCCTCCAAGGTCAGATCGACGTCATCAACCAAAAGGCGATCATCTATAACGATAGTGATGCCATGGGATCCGTCTACGATGTTGTTGACATTCCTGCCGACCTTAAAGACATGGCCAAAGCTGCCTACGAAGACCTCGTCTCGCAAATGTGCGATCTCGATGAGGAAATCGGGATGTTTTACCTAGAGGAAAAACCCATCACCATCCAACACTTGAAAGCAGCTATTCGTCGCCAGACGATTGCGAACAAGTTTGTGCCTGTTGTCGGTGGTTCTGCATTCAAAAATAAAGGCGTTCAAACCCTTGTCGACGCTGTTGTGGATTACCTCCCCAGCCCGCTCGACATCGCGCCAGCCAAAGGCCAAAACCCTGACAACGGCGAGCCAATGGAAGCCGTCTCCAATGACAACAGTAAGTTTTGCTCGCTAGCGTTTAAACTCTGGAGCGATCCCTTCGTTGGCAAGCTCGTCTTTTTCCGCGTTTATTCCGGTAAGCTTTCCAAAGGCGACACCGTCTACAACCCTCGCACAAATAAACGCGAGCGGATCAGCCGCCTCATCCAGATCCAGGCTGACAAGCGTGAGGATATTGATACCTGCTACTCCGGTGATATCGCTGCCATCGTGGGAATTAAAAACATCACAACTGGCGACACGCTTTGCGATGAAGACTACCCGATCCTACTTGAGCCACCGTCCTTCCCCGATCCCGTCATCTCGATGGCTGTTGAACCAAAGACCAAAGTGGATCAAGAAAAAATGGCCGTTGGTCTCCAACGTCTCGCTGAGGAAGACCCCACATTCCGCGTCTTCACTAACGAGGATACAGGGCAAACAATCATCGCTGGCATGGGTGAACTCCATCTTGAAATCATCCGCGACCGCCTCCTGCGTGAGTTCAAGGTTGAGGCCAACTCTGGGAAACCTCAGATCGCTTTCAAAGAGACAATCCTCACGCCTTCCGAGGGCGAAGGAAAACTGGTGAAGCAATCCGGTGGACGCGGCCAATATGGTCACGTTATTTGTCGAGCCACACCAAATGAGCGTGGCAAGGGCCTCACCATCGCAAACAAGGTCGTTGGCGGCACTATTCCTAAGGAGTACATTCCCGCCGTCGAAAAAGGCTTCAAAGAGGCTGTCCTCAACGGCGTTGTCGCAGGATACCCGGTCATCGATGTCCATGTGGATATCATTGACGGCTCCTACCATGACGTGGACTCGAACGAAATGGCATTTAAAATGGCAGCCATTTTCGCTCTCAAAGACGCCATGAAGAAGGCTAAACCAATCCTTCTCGAGCCAATTATGAAGGTCGAAAATGTTACTCCTGAAGAGTTCCAGGGTGACATTATGGGAGACCTCAATCGCCGCCGTGCGCGGATCCAAGGCATGGAAACAAAAGGAAACCTTTGCACCGTTAACGCTGATGTGCCATTGGCTGAGATGTTCGGTTATGCCACCGCCATCCGATCCCTCTCAAAGGGTCGCTCCTCTTACTCGATGGAACCTTCACACTTCGATCAGGTACCAGCCCAAGTCCTCGCGGCTGTTCAAGCGGAACAGAAAGCCTAAAACCTTAAAGCAGATTTAAAAAAACCCGCACCGGTACATGCCGGTGCGGGTTTTTTGTGTCTTTGCCTTTTGTATGCTTGAGATGATATTTGAGGCATTCACTCTGATTCCAACCAACTAATCGGGATACCAACACCATGCTCAAAACACTGCAAAAAATCATCTGTTGCAGTATTGCCTTGCTACAAACAGCAATCATTCATGCGGAAGATTTCAGTGCCGCGCAAATCATCTCCGATGCCCGCTTAAACCCGTTGGGCAATGAGATCACACTCAACGCTCAACTGCGTGCTGGTTCGGTGAAAGTTCCATTTATCTTGGCCGTGAAAGATCGTTCTGTGAGTTACACTTTTGAGAATCCCGATCAGTCGATCATCCTTGCTATGGATGGCGAAGTCTCGCGATTGAGTGAATCGCTCGGAGCCGATGTAAAACCTGTGTCTCTAACCCGCCTTTCAGAATCCGTCCGCGGTGGCCTTATCACCTATGAGGACCTCTCTCTTGGATTCCTGCACTGGCCAGATCCAAAGCTCCTAGGAGAGGAAACCGTACGAACTCGTCGGGCTTGGAAAATAGAAATCTCCGCCCCTTCTGCTTCCTCTCAGTACGCCGCTGTGCGTGTCTGGGTGGACAAGGCGTCGTCAGCACTTTTGCGGATCGAAGGTTATGATTCAGAAGGCAAATTATCAAAAAGGCTCGAAGTCGTTTCAGCTCGTAAAATCGATGGCTGCTGGATGCTCAAGCAGATGCGCGTGGAACGCATCGACCCTTCAAACCGCAAAACAACAGGCATCACCTATCTGGAGGTTTTGGGAAAAGCGAATTGACTCCAATGGCCTATGCCTTGGCGTAGACCTCGGATCCTTTTTCGACAAACTCGCGTGACTTTTCTTCCATTCCCTTTTTCAGCGCCTCTTCCTCGGCGATGCCTTGCTCTGCTGCATATTTCCGCACGTCCTCCGTTATCTTCATGCTGCAAAAGTGCGGACCGCACATCGAACAAAAGTGCGCCGTCTTAGCGCCCTCCTGCGGCAGCGTTTCGTCGTGGAATTCGCGAGCCGTTTCAGGATCGAGCCCCAGATTGAACTGGTCCTCCCAACGGAATTCAAACCTAGCCTTGGAGAGGGCATTATCGCGGTATTGCGCGCCGGGGTGCCCTTTCGCAAGGTCGGCGGCATGCGCCGCGATCTTGTAAGCGATCACCCCGTCCTTCACATCTTTTTTGTTGGGGAGCCCTAGATGTTCCTTGGGCGTGACGTAGCAGAGCATCGCGCAGCCATACCAACCGATCATGGCGGCACCGATCCCGCTGGTGATGTGGTCGTAGCCTGGAGCAATATCCGTGGTCAACGGCCCGAGGGTGTAAAATGGCGCCTCGTGACACCATTCAAGCTGCTTGACCATATTTTCCTCGATCATATGCATTGGCACATGTCCGGGCCCCTCGTTCATAACTTGAACACCTTTTGCCCAAGCCCGCTTAGTGAGTTCGCCCTGAACCTCAAGCTCTCCGAACTGTGCCTTGTCATTGGCGTCAGCAACTGACCCGGGACGGAGTCCATCTCCAATAGAGAAGCTTACATCATAGGCCGCCATGATGTCACAAATGTCGTCCCAGTGCGTGTAAAGGAAGTTTTCTTTGTGATGGGACAAGCACCATTTGGCCATAATGCTACCGCCGCGTGAAACTATGCCGGTCATCCGCGAAGCGGTAAGCGGAATGAAGCGTAACAGCACGCCAGCATGAATTGTGAAATAATCAACACCTTGCTCAGCTTGCTCGAGAAGTGTGTCACGAAAAAGTTCCCATGTGAGATCCTCCGCTTTGCCGTTTACCTTCTCCAGAGCCTGATAAATAGGCACGGTACCGATAGGAACAGGCGAGTTACGCAAAATCCATTCGCGTGTGGCGTGGATATTTTTTCCGGTAGAAAGGTCCATCACCGTGTCGGCGCCCCATTTTGTGGCCCAGCGCATTTTTTCAACCTCCTCCTCAATCGAGGAGGCCACGGCACTGTTGCCGATGTTGGCATTTATTTTTACGAGAAAATTGCGGCCAATGATCATTGGCTCGAGTTCCGGGTGATTGATATTTGCCGGGATAATAGCACGCCCGGCAGCGACCTCTTCACGCACGAATTCCGGAGAGATTTCGGCGGGTGTGCGCTGCGGAAACTTGCCAAAAAGACCCGGAGTATAAGGGTTTTGACCCAACTGAGTTGAGCCCGCGTGCTGTTTTTCCAAAACGTTGCGGAGGATATCACCCCCAAGTTCCGCAATCTTCGCTCGCCCCATGTTTTCGCGAATAGCAATAAACTCCATCTCTGGCGTGACGATCCCTTGGCGCGCATACCAAAGCTGCGTCACTGGATGCCCTGCAGAAGAGCGAAGTGGCTTGCGACGCAGGCCGGGAAATTCCATCAACCGGTTGCGCTCGGCCTTGCTCGCATATTCCGCATGATTGACTGAAAGATAGCCATTATCTTGGGGCTTCACTTCGCGTCCCTCGTATTCCTCAACATCCCCACGGCCTGTAATCCAAGTACTTCTAAGAGCAGGCAGCCCTTTTGTGACATCGCCCTCGAATCCAGCATCACCCCATGGACCGGAGGCATCATACACACGCACTGGCATGTTTTTTTCCAAGGATCCATCGAGACGCTTAGTGTCCGAAAGGGTAATTTCCCGCATCGGCACTCGGACACCTGAGTGAAGCGATCCCGCCACGAAAACGCGGACTGAGTTGGGAAGCGGGCGTGTACTACTGGGTTCCAAGGAATCGGCTGGAGCAATCATAGAGCTTAAGTTTGTTGATGTGGCCCCATTCACGTCTTCGCCGGAGACGGTGCAAATGGGTTCACTCGGGCCCCGTGACCGTTGCTTTCCATGCGCTTCCTCCGCCGGCATCAACCGTTTCAGGTTCAAAGGGTCTCCAACCATTTCAACTGGCCGGACTCTCAGCCTTCCATAGGCTCCCCCGCACAACGTTCACTCTTTATGAAGAGGGGTTGCCAGTCAATCCAGAACACCAACCGGCTTGTAAAAAAACAAAATATTTTATTGCCGCAGTGGGATGAAGTGGGTATTTTTGGGTGAAAGTGGTGAAAATAACCACAACCATTCTTCGCCTTTAATGCCACCGGAAAACCCAGTAGAATCCCTTTTTGCGGGAACTTACGCGCGTTCGCTCGATGCAAAGCATCGAGTAGCAGTGCCATCTGCATGGGTACGGGATGAAGGCACAGAATTTTTTGTCATTCCCCACCCAGAGGAGGGATACCTCATGCTCATGCCTCCGGGAGAGTTTCACTCAACCGAACAACGAATCCTTGGCTCCAGTGCCTCTCCCCAAGAAAAACGGCAAGCGATCCGTCAATTTTTTAGTGCGGCGCACCGGGTAGTTTCAGACAAGCAAGGGCGCATCCTTCTTCAAGAAAACCATGCTGCCGCAGCCGACCTTAGCGGAGAGATCGTTTTTATCGGTGCCGGTCGCCGTTTTGAAATTTGGTCAAAAGACCGCCACGAAGCCGCCAACACCAAAAACACCGAGATCTACCGCCGCGTGGCCGTGGAGATCGGGCTCTGAGTTTCATGATCTTAAAAGCATCGACCCCCACCACGGCAAGCAACTGACCAAAGGACGTGTTCGCTCCACCTCCATTGGCCCCGCGAATGCATCTCGACCGGAGAAAATACCACACTGCAAAACATAATGAAAAACTTGGAATGCGAGAACCTTGGGAGGGCGCTTGTGAATGACACAAATGCTATCTCCGCAAACTGGCACAAGCCGGTTCTCGTAAGCCAAGTTGCTTCGGTGCTCCAACCTGCCCCCGGAAAGCTTTTCCTTGATGGAACTGCAGGTGGAGGCGGCCACTCCCGCCAGTTGCTACTGACAGGCGCCCGGGTTATCGCCTTGGATCAAGACCCAGAGGCCCTCACCCGCTGTCAGAACACCCTTTCGGAATTCGGCGACCGTGTGCAGTTCGTTGAATCCAATTTTCGAAATGCCATGCAGGCCCTCACGTCCATCGGTGTCACTGAAAAACTGAGCGGCGCACTGCTTGATATCGGCGTCTCATCCCACCAACTTGACGAGGCTGGTCGCGGCTTCTCACTGATGCGCGAAGGCCCTTTAGACATGCGCATGGGACCTGCAATCCGCGAATCAGCGGCAGATATTGTGAACACGCGCAGCGCCGAAGACCTGGTTAGCATCTTCTATCGGTACGGAGAAGAGCCAAACGCACGGAAGATTGCGGCGGCAATTGTCAACAGGCGCGCTTCATCCCCCTTCACCACAACGCTCGACCTCGCAGGAACTATCGCCACGGTTTCCCCGCGCAAGGGGCCTCGCCACCCGGCAACCCGTGTTTTCCAAGCCCTCAGGATCGAGGTGAATGATGAATTAGGCGCGCTTCGTGAAGCTTTGCTGGGCATTCCAAAGATTCTCGCTCCAGGCGCCCGCTTCGCAGTGATCACCTTTCATTCCTTGGAGGACCGGATCGTAAAGGTCTTCTTCAAGGAGCACAGCCGGGAGTGGATTGACCGGCCTGAGTGGCCCCGTCCGAGAAAAAATCCCGACCGTCTATTTCATCTTCTTACCAACCATCCCATCACCCCCAGTGATCAGGAAGTGTCTGAAAATCCGAGAGCCCGCAGCGCCAAGCTGCGTGTTGTAGAAAAACTGAAGGAACCCGCACAATGAACATGCACGCCCTAGAGACCCCAGTCCGCTCCAACCCTGTTCAGATCGGAAAAATCCTAAGGATGGCTTTACTTCTTATGCCACTTCTCTCAGGGGGACTTTCTTTTGTTTATATCAAAAACCAGCAATTTGCCCTGGGCGATCAAATCCGCCAAACCGAACGCTCACTGCGCGAAACCCGCGCAGAAAATGAAGTCCTGCTCGCCAAGGTGACTTCCATGACCTCCCGACGCGCACTGCAGGAGCGTGTGAGCTCAGGCTTCATTGCTGTTGTTCCAGTTACCGGAGACAAAATCGCCCGCCTCTTGCCTCCGACACAGGAGACCGAAACGACCGCTCTTCGCACGGCCTTCAACGGAGCATCTCGCCAATGAACAAGGTCGACCGCACGCGCATTATTGTCGCCAGTGCCGTCGCCTCCGCCATTTTTACGGCTTTTTCAGCCAGACTCGTCCACATCCACATCACGAAACACGAGGAGTATTCGCGCATCGCAGCCGATAAACACTCTAAACGCCAAATCATCCGCGCCAAGCGTGGCATGATTCTTGATCGCAATGGTGAGATTCTTGCTGCCAATTTGCCGGTTCGCACCATCTTTGCAGATGCCTCGCATATCACGAATCCACAGGAACTCGCAACGCTTGCCGCTTCCCGCTTGAGTTTAGACGCCGCAGAACTTGCAGAAAAATTTGCCTCCGGGAAAAAATACATTGTTCTAAAACGCCAAGTCCCTGAGCAACTGACCTTGGATCTTTTTGAGGAGATGCAAAGCAGGCGACTTCGCGGCCTGTATTCCGAAAAAGATTCGATCCGCACCTATCCAAACGGATCGATGCTTGGGCATGTCATCGGGTTCCTGAACCATGAACGGAAAGGCATCCAAGGCATTGAGCGCACATTCGACGCAGAACTCACCGGAACTGATGGGTATCGCTACATCGAACGCGACCGCACAGGCCGTGAAATCGTTCCCTATCGAGGATTAGAAGAAGAGCCGGAGAATGGCCAAAATATCCGGTTGACCATCGATATGCACCTCCAAGCGATCCTAGAGGAGGAACTTGATGCCACCTACAAGGAACTTAGGCCAGAAACAGTCACTGCCATCCTTGTGGATCCACATACCGGCGGAATTTTGGCCATGGGCAGCCGGCCAACCTTCGACCCCAACAACCCCGGTGAGGCCAAACCTGAGCAAATGAAAAACCGGGCGATCATCGATATGGTTGAACCCGGTTCCACGTTCAAAATTGTCGTGGCTGCTGGGGCTCTCAATGAGGGAACGGTAGATGAAAAAACATCCATCTTTTGCGAGAATGGGCGATTCGTCTATGCCGGTAGAACTCTGCGAGACCACCATGGATATGCTCAAATGAGTGTCCGAGACATCCTCGTAAAGTCTTCGAACATTGGGTCGGCAAAAATGGCGCTCATGATGGGAGCTGACAAGTATTACGAGTATGTCCGCCGCTTCGGTTTCGGGGAGAGGTTGGGCATTGAGCTTCCTGGAGAAATCGCCGGTCTCGTTCACCCTCCCTCCCGCTGGGACAAGCTTACAATCACTCGAATGCCGATGGGACATGCGGTTGCTGTAACTCCATTACAAATCGCCATGAGCATGTCCGTCATCGCAAACGGAGGAAAGCTGATGTCCCCGCGGATCGTCCAATCGCTTGAATCTCCGCAAGGTCGTGAAAAAACAATGAAAGCACCGCTCGTTATTCGCAATGTGGTGCCCGAAAAGACCGCACGCTTTGTTGGAAATGCCCTTTCCGCAGTAACTCAACCAGGGGGCACAGCCACTTATGCCAGAGTGACCGGCTTCAATGTGGCGGGAAAAACAGGAACTGCCCAGAAAGTCAGCCCAAATGGGGGCTACGCCGCCGGCAAGTATGTTGTTTCATTCTCAGGATTCATGCCGGCGGAGGATCCCCGTTTTGTCTGCCTTGTCATAGTGGATGACGCGAAAGTTGCTTCAAACCTCAATTACGGAGGCACCCTCGCCGCTCCGGTATTTTCCCGCATCGCCGAAAAAACTGCCCGATATATGAATCTCACTCCCACTCTCCCGGCGATTCCGCTCTTGGATTCCCCGCTGGCAAAAATCGAGAACGCGACACAGAAAACCCACTGATCGAATGCGACTTCAGGAACTATTAAAATCAGCCGGGATTCCCGCAGGATTGGCAGATGCCGAGGTTTCCTCTCTCTGCCATGACTCACGCCTCATGACGCCAGGCGCCATGTTTTTTGCCATTCCCGGAGCAACCCATGACGGATCTACATTTATATCCGATGCCATCGCGAAGGGCGCAGCTGCAGTAGTGACCTCATCTCCTCCTTCGCCGTGCCTCTGCCCATTGGTGGTTGTTTCCGATGTCCGATCTGCCATGGCGGATATCTCCGCAGCTTTTTACAACCATCCCGACCGCTCACTCAAGTGCATTGGTGTCACGGGTACAAACGGGAAAACTACCACGACATTCCTCGCCTGCCACATCCTGGAGTCCACATCCCAGCGCTGCGGCCTCGTTGGAACGGTGAAATACGTTGTCGCTGGAGTGGAGCGCCCGGCTCCAAATACCACGCCCGAGTCCCTCGACCTTCAGGAAATCCTCGCTGAAATTCGCGATACCGGAGGCCGCGCTGCAGCCATTGAAGTCTCCAGCCACGCCTTGGTTCAACAGCGCGTGCGGGGAATCGAATTCAATGCAGCTGTATTTACAAATCTGACTCAGGACCATCTCGACTTCCACGGAACAATGGGGGCCTACTACGATGCGAAGGCATCCTTATTCGAATCCCTCTGCAAGCAATCCTCGAAGCGCGGGCGCCCAATTATCAACTCGGATGACCGCTATGGTCTGCGTCTGATCGAGCAGTTTTCAAAGAAAACGAAGATCACTACTTTCGGAAGAAATGTGCACGCCGACTACCGGGCAGCCTCGATCCGGACAGAAGCAAAAGGCACGACGTTTGCCTTGGAAACACGGGGGAAAAGCTACCTCGTACGCCTGCCGCTTATTGGCCTTTTTAATGTCTACAACGCTCTCGGAGCAATCGCTGCCGCAGTTGCCTGTGGCGTGGAAGTCCGGGCTGCGGTTGATGCCATTGCCAAATCACCCCAAGTTCCAGGCCGATTGGAGCGCGTTCCATGCAAAAGGAACTTTCAGGTCTTTGTCGACTACGCCCACACAGATGACGCCCTGCGGAATGTCCTGTCGACCCTGCGCGACCTCAACCCCGCTCGAATCATCACCGTCTTCGGTTGCGGCGGCGACCGCGACCGCACGAAGCGACCCCTCATGGCAATGGCTGCGGAAGAACTTTCAACCCACGTGATCCTGACTTCAGACAACCCACGAAGCGAGGATCCGGAGCGCATCCTTGATGAAATCGAAACCGGACTGCGCCGCAAAAATCACGCCCGCATCACTGATCGAGAAGCGGCTATCAGGCATGCTGTGGAAATTGCAGGACCCGGTGATATCGTGTTAATTGCCGGCAAGGGCCACGAGAAATCACAGGACTTTGAGGGGGTAAAAATCCCGTTTGATGATGTGGATGCGGCGCAGAGAGCCATCATAGACAAGAAGGGATCTTTGATCGATGGATAATCTTCCCCTTCATGAAATTGTTGCAATGGCCGGCGCCAAGCTCCTGCGTGATGATTCCTCTATCAGCATTTCTAGGATTTCAAAAGACACCCGATCGATTGCTCCAGGCGATCTCTACATCGCCCTCCGGGGCGAACGGTTTGATGGCAATGCCTTTGCATCCCAAGCTCTGAATGCAGGTGCCTCGGCGGTACTCATGGATTCCCCGGAGGAGGCCAGGAAGCTAGCCCAAGAACATCCCGTCATTCTTGCTGAAGACAGTCTAACGGCCTTGACGAATCTCGCAAAGAATTGGAGGCAACGCCTCATGCTCAAATCGGTCTGCATCACCGGGAGCAGCGGTAAAACGAGCACCAAGGAATTTACAGCGGCCGTTCTTGGTTCACTCCTGCGCACCACAAAAACCCAGGGCAATCTCAATAATCATATTGGGCTTCCACTTTCGATTCTCTCAGCAAGCACGCTGGATCGCGCTGCAGTTTGGGAACTCGGAATGAACCACGCTGGTGAGATCACCGAACTTGCTTCACTGGCTAAACCAGATTGCGCTATCATCACAAACATCGGCACGGCACATATCGAGCATTTGGGATCGCGCGAGGCAATTGCTCTTGAAAAAGGCATGCTCGCTGAGGCAGTAGCTCTTGATGGAACGGTGATTCTTCCAACGAAGGATGAATTTGCCTCATCAATTGCGGCCAGATGCAAGGGGCGCGTCGTGTGGGCAGGAATTGATTCAGGAGATCTCCTTGCCGCAGATATCTCTCCAACACCCCAAGGCACCTCATTTACTGTTGTTCATGCTGGCAAGTCCTACAAAGCCTCCATCCCCGTACATGGTCGCCACATGGTTTCTAACGCACTTTTGGCACTAACTGCGGGCGTGGAATGCGGAATCCCAATGGAGAAAGCCATTACAGCCCTTGGCAAGACACGCCTAGCAGGAGGACGCCTTGAACAAAAAATCCTTCAAGGGATTATCTTCCTCGACGACACGTACAATGCAAACCCGGACTCGATGGAGGCTGCCTTGGAAACGCTGCATTCGATGCCAGGCGGCGGACGCCGTATCGCTGTCCTTGGTAAAATGGGTGAACTAGGGAGCTATGCTGCAGAGGGATATCGCCGGACCGGAGCCGCTGCATCTAAATTGGCTGATATTCTTGTCACCGTCGGAGCAGAAACCAATGCGATCGCTGAAGCAGCAAGAAATGATGGCATGGCTCGTATTCACGAAACGGAAAATACGTCAAATGCAGCACGCATGATCAGGCAACTTGCTCGCCCGGGGGATGTTGTGCTCGTCAAAGGGAGTCGCTCCGCCCGCATGGAAACACTCCTCACCCACTTCGCGACATAATGCTTTACTACCTTTCAAACCTTAGCGATTGGGCTGCCGCCAATGCCGTGGAAAACGACCTGTTGAAAGCGATGAATGTGTTTTCCTATATCACATTCCGGGCCATCTGCGCCGGTGTGACATCGTTCCTTTTGAGCCTTCTATTTGGAAATTTCGTCATTCGCAAATTGATTTCCCTGAAGTTTGGCCAACCCATCCGCACCGCGGCCGAGGTTCATAAACTCTATGAACTCCACGGAGCAAAAAAAGGAACTCCAACCATGGGAGGCATCCTCCTCATAGGATCGCTTCTCATCTCCTCAATCCTTTGGGCTCGCTGGGACAACCCCTTCGTCTGGCTTGTGCTTTTCAGCACGCTCTTCCTTGGCCTGATTGGTTTCTACGATGACTGGCTGAAGGTCGCGAAAAAAAATTCCGATGGCATCAGCAGTCGTTTAAAGTTCGTTCTCCAGTGCGTGCTAGCTGGCATATTCACCTGGTTTTTGCTGACAAATCCAAAAACCTCTATCATCGCACAGCAGGTCTTCATCCCATTCCTCAAAAACCCGATCATCTTAGGATTGGGGGGGCTAACCTTTTTGTTCTATCTGCTTGTGATCGTTGGCACATCCAATGCCGTGAACCTTACAGATGGGCTGGATGGCCTTGCCACCGGTTGTACCGCCACGGTTGCCGCCACCTACGCAGTGCTCGCCTACGTGGCAGGAAACATCAAAGCAGCAACTTACCTTCAAGTCCCGTTTGTTGCATTCTCAGGGGAACTCAGCGTTCTCTGTGTCGGGCTTCTAGGATCTTGCCTCGGCTTCCTGTGGTGGAACGCACACCCTGCCAGGGTATTTATGGGTGACACCGGTTCACTGGCCATTGGCGGCATGCTTGGGGCCGTCGCCATCTGCAGCAAACAGGAACTTCTCCTCGTGATCGTTGGGGGAGTCTTTGTGGTTGAGGCCCTCTCGGTGATACTGCAAGTCGCAAGTTTCAAACTCACCGGCCGCCGGATTTTTCGGATGTCACCTATTCACCATCACTTTGAATTAAGCGGTTGGAAGGAAAACACTGTCATCGTTCGGTTCTGGATCATGTCAGTACTCTTCGCTCTGCTCGGACTCGCAACCCTCAAACTCAGGTAATGGTTCACAGTGGAAAAAACACAGCGGTTCTGGGCCTCGGCCATAGTGGCGAGGCGGCTGCCATACTTCTTCTTGAGGAAGGAGCCTGTGTGACGGTGTGCGAATCCGTGGACTCCACGATTATGCGGCAAAAAGCCGCCCATCTTGAGCGGCGGGGCGCACGCGTTCTTTTTGGAAGCGCCGCAGAATCGGATTCAACAGCCTACGATCTCGTAGTGCTCAGCCCGGGCATCGACCCCAGTGCCCCCCTGGTTCAAAATATTCTAAAAAAATCCATTCCGGTTATTGGAGAACTAGAACTGGCGTATGAGGAGTGCCTTTGCCCAACCGTTGCGATCACCGGGACAAACGGAAAAACAACAACAACCGAACTTACCACGCACATTCTAGCTGGTGCTGGGCTCAGAACCATGGCGAGCGGTAATATCGGCCTGCCCTTCGCCACCGCAGTACGCGAAAGCCACCTCTTGGATGTCATGGTTCTTGAGGTCAGTTCGTTTCAATTGGAAACAATTCGCTCATTTCGGCCAAAAATTGCCGCCTGGTTGAACCTTAGCCCAAACCACCTGGACCGATACACAGAACTGGAGGACTACCGCGCGGCAAAACTCCGGATTTTTGAAAATCAAACGCCGGACGATTGGGCGGTTGTGAACGCTCTTGCGGAATTGCCCGAACTCCCCGCCAGGCGACTTACCTTCAGCGCAAAGACCAGCGCTGCCGATTTCACCCTTGATGGAAATGCCATTTGTTTCAGAGGTGACAAAATAATCGATCAAAGCTCCACGCTTCTACCAGGCAATCACAATGCAGAAAATATTATGGCGGCCCTCGCCATCGGCTACGCATTGGATCTCGATCTAGAAACACTCGCGCTTGCGATCGGAAAATACGCCCCTCCGACCCACCGCTGTGAATTTGTCAGGGAACTGGATGGCGTCCGCTGGATCAATGACTCGAAAGCCACCAATCTAGATGCCATGGAAATGGCGATCCACTCCCAACAAGGGCAGCTCATCCTGATCGCAGGGGGCAAGGATAAGGGGTTCACGTTCGACTCCATCGCCCCGCTCGTCGCGGAGCGCAGCCGCACAGCAATCCTGATCGGGGAAATGAAAGAACGGATTTCGGCCTCATGGAAAAAAACAGAATGCCACACTATCGGAACTCTGGAGGAGGCGATTCATCTTGCCCATCGGATCTCACGCCCTGGGGATACAGTCCTTTTCTCCCCGGGAACTTCATCTTTTGACATGTTCCTCAACTACGGGGAGCGCGGAAACTTATTCAAATCATTCGTCCAGCAACTGAACCCACACCCAACTGAAAACCCATGATGCCCAAAAAAGAAACCTCCGAAAAACGTCATCCGATCCGCAGGATGGTCTCCAGAAAAACACTGCGTGCACGCGCTGCAAGCCGTGAAGAAATAGACGACTGCGAGAGCGAGGCGGAGCCGGGAATGAAACTCTCCCAAGCGTTTATTGTTGTTCTTCTACTCCATATTCTTGCTGTGGGAGGCATCTATGCTTTCAACCAGATCAAGAGCGCCACAAAAGCGGATGCAGCTGAAAAAGCACCATTGACTATACCTCAAGAACCAATCGCAAAGCCGGCGTCACTCCAAGAGGAGAAACAAATTATTTCCGATGCATCTCCAAGTATTTCAAGCGTCAATCATTCAAATCCCCTCACTCATACGGTCGTGGCGGGAGACACATTGCACCATATCGCGGGAATGCATGGAGTGAATATAGCCTCCCTTGAAAAAGCGAACAGCTTGGAGAACAACTCCATCATCAAGCCTGGCCAAGTTCTCGTCATTCCTGAAACGTCTAAAGAAACCACCGTAATCACCGATAAAGCGGCACTTGTAAAACCGGTGGCTACCGTTGTGGCAAAGGCCCCATCCACAGCACCAATCCCTAGCGCTGCACCGGAAAAAAAAGAGCAAGTATCAGCATCTGCAAGAACCTACGCCGTTGCCAAAGGGGACAATCCATATTCGATCGCTAAAAAACTAAAAGTGAATCCGATTGAATTGATGAAAGCCAACACGATCGAGGACCCCAGAAAACTTCAGATAGGACAAAAGCTTATTGTACCCTGAGGAGAGCCTCTCAGCTCCGCATGCAACGCCACGCCATTCACCTCCTGATCATCTCTGTCGCAGGCCTCTGTGCGCTTGGGCTCATCATGTTGTTCAGCACCGGGGCATTTGCACGCGACAGTCACGGGGACATGAATTTCTTTGTGAAAAAACAGGCGTTCTGGTTAGCGGTTGGGATCGGAGCGATCACTCTAGCAGCCATTGTAGACTACCACTTTTGGGTACGCTACTGGTGGGCTCTCTTTGCCCTGTCGGCTGTGTTGCTGATTCTTTGTTTCATCCCCCCCATAGGCATGCGAATCAATGGCTCCTCCCGCTGGGTGAATCTTGGTCTCACAACATTCCAACCCAGCGAACTCGCCAAGGTCGCATCTATCCTTTTTCTTGCATGGTGGTTTTCCCAAAAGGGGGCTGACTTCAACTCTCTCATGGATGGTTTTGTGAAACCCCTTTCGGTCCTTTTGATATTAATGACCTTGATCATACTGGAGGTAGATATCGGGAATACTGCACTGATAGGAGGCACTGCCGTTTGCGTTCTCTTCCTGGCCGGAGCCTCAATGCGCTGGCTTACAGTTCTTGCCGCCTGCGGATTTAGCGCGATCATAGCTGCTGGATTGAGCGTCTCGGAGAGAAAAGGGCGCCTCATGGCGTTCCTCGACCCTGAAGAATACAAGCTAGGCGAAGGGCTCCAACAATGGCAGGCATTGATTGCCTTTGGTTCAGGTGGACTTCATGGCCTGGGCCTGGGCGAGAGTCGCCAAAAAATGCTTTATCTCCCATATGCCCATACGGATTTCATTTTCCCAATGATCGGCGAGGAGCTCGGTTTGGTGGCAACATCGGCGACAGTTTTTGCATTTCTTCTAATCTTTCTATCCGGAGTGCTGGTTGCATCAAACGCCAGTGACCGTCAGGGCATGGTGCTGGGATTCGGCGCCGTATCGATGATTACTCTCCAAGCCGTAGTGAATATCGGTGTCACAACTTCTCTTTTACCCAACAAGGGCATGCCTCTGCCGTTCATCAGCTATGGAGGATCAAACCTGATTGTTTGCCTCTTTATGATTGGACTGTTGGTGAATATCCACCGCCAGGGACGCCCCATCCATCAAACATTGGATCCAACACTCCTGCGCCCACACTTCGAACCAAGGGTATGAACCAAAAAACACTCCGTGCTGTTATCGCCTGCGGGGGCACTGGCGGACATTTGTTTCCGGGACTGGCTGTAGCCGAGGTTCTTCACTCCAGAGGCCATGAGGTATTGCTGTTTGTCTCGGAAAAGGAAATCGACTCAACCGCATTGAACGCGCACCCGCAGTTCCGCGCAGAGAAACTTCCCTCGGTGGGCATGCCACGAAATTCCTTTTCTCCCGCCTTCATTGGCTTTCTACGCCGCTGCCTGGAAAGCCAGCGCCACAGCATGCGCGTCTTCAAAAAATTCCGTCCTGATATCGTGCTAGGCATGGGAGGCTTCACATCAACTCCTCCGATCATTGCCGCACGCCTGCGAGGAATTCCATCATTCATTCATGAGTCAAACGCCATACCCGGCCGTGCAAACAAGCTTGCTGCCCGCTTCGCTTCGCTGGTTCTTCTTGGATTCGAGGATTGCCGCGCCTCATTTGGCAGAGCGAAAAGCATCGTCACTGGGACACCCGTTCGAAAAAACCTTGGTCACCCACTTGATCGCGAAGCAGCCTTGCGGGTGTTTGGCCTGACCACAGAACGCCAAACTCTTCTGGTTACTGGTGGAAGCCAAGGCGCTAGTGGCATCAACCAACTCCTTTTCAAATCCGTTCCTCTTCTCGACCATTCCAGTCTTCAAATCATCCATCTCACCGGGAAAAATGATGACCGGCTGGCATCTGCCAATTATCAGAGAGAGGAAATTCCGCACTTTGTCGCGCCATTCCACCACCGCATGGAGGAGGCTTATTCTGCCGCTGATCTGGTTGTCTCAAGATCTGGCGCGTCAAGCTTGAGCGAAGTCTCGCATTTCGGGCTTCCCTCGGTGCTCATTCCCTACCCCTTTGCCACCGATGACCACCAGAGCGCCAATGCCGCAATTTTTACTCGCGCGGGGGCCGCAGAATCGCTCGACGAAAAACAGGTAACACCTGCCCAACTTGCAACGCTGCTACATACCTTGCTGAGTGACCCGGCCCGACGCCAAGTCATGTCGGAAGCAGCCAAGCTCCTCGATCCTAAATCGGCGGCGGAAAACGTCGCGGATGCCATGGAACACGCTGCATGGAAGAGCATGAAATGAAACAAATTACTCCTCTTGAATCCCTCGCAACAGGAAAAATTCTGCGCATCCACCTCATTGGCGTTGCCGGCTCGGGAATGAGTGGGATCGCTGCGTTGCTTTTGGGCCTCGGGCACCGCGTGAGCGGATCGGACAAGGTTGATACAATCGAGATCGAACGCCTTGTCAAAAAAGGGCTCACTTTCCAAACGCCTCACTCCGCCAACTGCGTTCAAGATGCAGATATCGTGCTTTATTCATCTGCGATCAAGCCAGGGAATCCGGCCTATGACGAGGCCGTCCGCCTTGGTTTACCTATGGCGCGACGCGCAGACGCCCTCTCCGCGATTATGGCGTCTAAAAGCGGCATCATTGTTTGTGGCATGCATGGAAAAACCACAGTGTCCGCCCTGGCCGCTCACGTGCTTCGCGCTGGTGGATTCAAGCCCTCACATTATGTCGGTGCCGAGATTCCTATTCTTGGCACAAATGCCAGATGGGACTCCGAGGGAAAGTGGTTTGTTGCTGAAGGTGATGAAAGTGATGGGTCACTGGTCAATTACCACCCGAGACATGCCATTGTGCTCAACATCGAACCAGAGCACCTAGACTATTACGACGATCTTGATGCGATAGATGCTGTTTATCGACAAGTCGCCTCGCAAACATCTGGAAGTGTCTTTTATTGCGCTGACGATACTGGAGCTAAGCGCGTCTGCGCCAAGCACTCCGGAGCCATCGGATACGGCCACGCGGAAAATGCCCGATATAGAATCGTGGGACTGAAAACAGAAAATTTCCGATCACAGTTCACCGCTCTAAAGGATGGAAAGGAGCTCGGCGGGGTGGTTCTGAACATCCCTGGCGCCCATAACGCCGTAAATGCGATGGCTGTTGTCGCCCTCGCCAGCGAAATCGGGCAACCATTTCCGAACATTGCCGAAGCACTCAGCTCTTTTCGTGGAGCAAAGCGACGGTTTGAAATCGTTCACGAATCGGATCAGCACACTATTGTGGATGACTACGGACATCATCCGACTGAAATTGTCGCCACACTTGCCACAGCCCGAACAGGAACACGCGGTACTGTAACCGTCATGTTCCAGCCGCACCGTTACACGCGCACAGCAGCGCTCTGCAACGAGTTCGCTACGGCATTCCGGGATGCCGATCATGTATTTATAACCGATATCTACCCTGCCGGCGAACATCCACTCCCCGGTATCTCAGGCCAAACAATCGTGGATGCGGCCACCGGAACAGGGCACCCTTCATGCCACTACTCGGAGGATGTCTCATTAATCCATAAAGCAGCAGCCCGCGTCATCGACTCAAACTCTCTCGTGCTTTCCCTCGGTGCAGGAAATATTCACGAGGCGGGTAAACGACTGGCTTCAGACCTTCTACTCAGAGACCGACTCCTTGGAGTAATGGGCCCTGGGCGCATCCTGCTTCACGAACCCCTTTCGAAACACACTACCATGCGTGTTGGTGGCCCGGCTCAATTCTGGGCCGAACCCGAATCTGAAGAGGGATTCTCTGAACTCGTGCGTTTCTGTTTCGATGAAAACATCCCATTCATGGTGATGGGCCGCGGCTCAAACCTGCTTGTTCGGGATGGAGGACTTCCAGGGGTCGTTGCACACCTCTCCCGTGGCGAGTTTTCACAAATTCAGGTGTACGGCGAAGAGATCACGGCTGGTGTCGGAGTTAAATTCAAGCAACTCAGCGCCGCCGCCAGAAACGCCAACCTTGGTGGATTCGAATGGATGGAGGGCATTCCCGGCAACCTCGGCGGTGGACTGCGAATGAATGCCGGCGCCATGGGAATTCAAACCTTCGACCAAGTAGTGCGGGTCAGGTATTGCGACACCGATGGAAACATCGTCGTCAAAACACCCGTTGAAATGGACATTCACTATCGCGACGTTCCTTTACTGCGCCACAACTTCGCCCTGTCCGCCGTCATCAAGGGAATACCGACAAGTTCCAAGATAATTGATCAGGGAATTGCTGCATCAGCATCAAAACGGAAGGAAAGCCAGCCTGTTGCCGCAAGCGCTGGTTGCATTTTCAAGAACCCACAAGTGATACCTGCGGGGAAATTAATTGAGGAACTGGGCTTGAAAAACTTCGGCATCGGCGGCGCAAGGGTCTCGGATATCCACGGTAATTTTATTGTGAACGATGGATCCGCCTTGGCTAAAGACGTCCTGACATTGATCTCAAAAATTCAATCCATCGCACTAGAGAAGCGAAATATCGCACTGGAAACCGAAGTCCAGATCGTGGGAGTCGACTCATGAACCAACATTACCAAGGAATTCTCAAAGGCAGAAAGGTCGCCCTCCTCTCAGGGGGACCAGGCAGTGAGCGGGATGTTTCATTGCGCTCGGGTGCTGCCGTCGCCAAGGCCCTCGGCACCGTCGGAGCCCACGTTGTGGAAATTGATGTCCACGGCCCTGATTTTACTCTCCCTGAGAACACAGATCTGGCGTTCAACCTGATTCATGGAACTTTCGGCGAGGATGGCCAACTTCAAGAGATCCTGGACCACAGCGGCATTCCCTACACCGGCGAAAACGCAGAAAAAAGCCGTATTGCCTTTGACAAGATTCTCACCAAGGAGGCATTTGATCGCGCCGGAGTGCCAACGTCGAAATGGGAAAAGATTCTTGTGGGTCAACCTCCCACAATGCAACCGCCCTATGTCGTGAAAGCGCCTCGCCAAGGCTCAAGCGTAGGCGTTCACATCCTCCACGATGCGTCAGGATTAACTGCTGCGCTTGATGATTGCTTCCGCTTTGGCGACATGGTGTTGGTTGAGGAATTTTTTAAAGGACGCGAATTGACTGTCGGAATTCTTGGTAAGACCGCCTTGCCAGTTGTGGAAATCATCCCCAAGGACGGCTTCTATGATTATGCAAATAAATACACGAGTGGTGCCTCACAGTATTTTGTTCCTGCGCCACTGGAAGCTGCCCTCGCTGCACGCATACAACAAACCGCCCTTGAGGCCTCTCACGCTCTGGGGCTCGAGGTTTATTGCCGTGTGGATATACTTCTTGGGGATGATGCCAGCATGAGCGTGCTGGAAATCAACACTATTCCCGGAATGACCGAACTAAGCCTCCTTCCAAAAGCTGCCTCGGCAGTTGGTTTGCAATTCGGCCCGCTTTGCGAGGAAATCGCTGGACTCTCTTGGGCCAAAGGAGGCACGGCATGATCCACTGGAAGAACAGGACACATCGAGGGCGATCAATTTTGAATGTAAAAATGCGCGCCACCACGGCCCGAAAAAAACGCCAACGCGTGCTCACGCTTTGGAGTGCCTGGCTGCTGGGGCTTTCCATCTTTGGCGGAATGACATGGTTTGGCGTGGCCAAGACCCTAGACAGGTTTTTCTATTCAAATCCCGCGTACAACCTCTCAGAATTAACATTGGAACTGGACGGCATCATGACAGGCGAAGACTTGGTTGAGATCACAGGCATCCAACCCGGCGACAATGTTTTTAATATAGATCTGGCTGCGGCTGGAGAGAAGCTCCGTGTCATTCCGATTGTCCAAGATGCGTGCATCGAACGATTTCTTCCCGACCGAGTAAAAATCACACTCGTTTCCCGCCGAGCTGTGGCCTGGGTTGCTCGAAGTCATTCTACAGACACCCCATACGATCCATTCGCCATGCTTCTGAGCGATGACTCCGGATTTTTGATGAAACCGCTGATTGTTCGACAGGAACACCACCAACTGCCGGTTATTCATGGCCTAGAGGAATCCCAAATTGAATCGGGGCGCCATGTCGAAAATGTGGACTTCAGCGCGGCACTCCTCTTGCTACGACACATTCGACTGCAGAGCCTCCCTCTTCTTTCCATCAACTGGATCGATATCTCCAAGGGCTACTGCCTTGATGCACGGACGACGAATGGCAGCATCGTTAAGTTTTCCCCCATGAATTTTACGCCCCAACTTGAGAAGCTTGATCGTCTGTTGGAACATTGCCGCGACACCGGACGCAAAATGGATTCCGTCAATCTCATGGTCATGCGCAACACCCCCGTACTATTTGCCATGGCCCCTCTGCCGCCAGAACTAAAACCCCTCACTACACCGGCTAAATCCAAGCCAAAATCTCGAAATTGATGGCACGCGATAAACTCCACGTCGGACTCGAAATCGGAACCACAAAGGTTTGTGCTGTGGTGGCGGAATCACGCCCCAATGGCGAACTTCGCCTGCTTGGCGTCGGGGAAAGCCCCTCACGCGGTGTCAGGAAGGGGGAAATTGTGGATTTTACCAACGCTTCTAAATGCGTCCACGATGCATTGGCTGACGCCGAAGACCGCAGTGACCGCGAAATCGACAAGGTCTGGCTCGGCATCACTGGAAGCCATATTAAAGGGTTCAACCACCGCAATTCCGCAATACTCCCAGCAGAGGCGGAAATCACTGATGCTGAAATCGAAGAGGTTGAGTGTAAGGAGCAGGATTTGGGTATCCCTAAGGAAAACCACATGCTCCATTCGATCATTCAGCGCTACTATGTCGATGGGCAGGCGGGGGTCATCGACCCACGCGGGATGCTTGGATCAAGACTGGAGGCTGATTTCCACATCATCCACGGCATTGCAAACCGCATCCAAAACGCCATTCGTTGCGTGAAGGAATTCGAGATCGAAGTGGCTGATGTGGTCGTGAACTCCGTGGCCTCTGCCCAAGTTGTTCTCAACGATCATCAAAAACGCGCTGGAGCTCTCGTCGTGGACATCGGAGGTGGCACCACCGATTTTTTGATCTACCAAGACGGTGCGATCCGCCACAGCGGCGTCATCGCCATCGGTGGAGACCACATCACCAACGACCTTTGTATCGGACTGCGCATTCCGATCGCCCGTGCTGAAAAATTGAAAATCGAGGAGGGCTCGACTGAAATCGACACAATCAAAGCAAATGACCGGATCACCTTAAAAAACGACACCGGATTTTCAGGCAAGGAAGTTGACCGCCGCACACTCAATTTAATCATTCATGCCAGATTGCACGAACTGCTCACAATCCTGCGCAAGCATGTTCAAGAAGTAGTTCCAGAGCATCTGCTTGGCGCGGGAATCCTGCTTACAGGGGGGTGCAGCCAAACAAAAGGAATCCGTGAGCTGGCCGAGTCTGTTTTCCAAGGAACCCCGGTCAATCTTGCTCATGCGCAATCGGTTTCCGGCCCCGCATCGGCATTCGAAAACCCCCAACTCTCCACCTGTATCGGCCTGACCCGATATGCACAGATTGTTCACTCCCAATTACAACAGACTTCGCTATTCGACTCATTTTTCAAGCAACTCGGAAGCAAGCTTAAAATTGTATGATCACGTATCCCCGCTGGCTTGAAAATACAGCAGACGCACCCCGCCTCCGCTTGATCGGGATCGGAAACGCGGGGGTGCACATTGCAGACAGAATCACCCGCCACACCTCATTCCAACTTGAAACGTTCGCACTCAACTCCGACAAGCAGTCACTAAACTCATCGTCTGCTGGCACCCGGATCGCACTAGGCCCGATGACAACACACGGCCTAGGAGCAGGCGGTGATTCGGAAACTGGGCTTGAGGCAGCGAAGGAATCACTCAAGGACATTCTCACCGCGATCGATGGCGCTGACATCCTCATGATTTGTGCAGGCCTTGGCGGAGGAACCGGAGGCCCAACCGCTGCCTTGGTTGCCAAACTCGGAAAAGAACGCGGGGCACTTCCCGTGGCAATTATTACTTCTCCATTTCGCTTTGAAGGGCGACGGCGAGCGGCACAAGCGGCTGAGGCTCTGACCGAACTCAAAAAGCATTCCGATGTCATTGTACATTTTGAAAACGACCGCATGGCGGATTTTTCCGAACCCGGCCAAGATGCGCAAAAAACCTTTGCGGCGTGCGATGAACTACTTGCCGGAGCAATCACAACTTTAGCATGCGTCGCCAAAGGGGGCGGGCCCCTGCCTGTCTCTCTGCCCGATTTGATTTCCATCCTTCGCCACTCTGGAGATGGTTGTCTTTTCGGTTCTGGATCGGGCGAAGGCGATAACCGCGCCGACTTGGCACTTGAAGAAGCCCTTCGCAGCCCCTTGCTGGATAACGGGCGTCTTTTGAAAAACGGATCCGAGGTGCTGGTAAATATTAGCGGCCCCTCAAACATAGGGTTTGTGGAGGTTGCAAAAATTATGCAGGGCGTTTCCAGTCACACCTCGGACCGCACAAACCTCCACCTAACGCTGAGCGTGGCTACCAATAGTGATCGACTTACCGTGTCATTGATTGGCCGAACAGGGATTGGTGAATTACAGCACTTGCCCGTCAGGGAAACCGCTCCCGCACCACAGCCTGCATTAGAAGAACACAAACCGAATCCCAAACCACCCACGCAGAAAATTCATCAAGAAGATTTACCTCTGGAGCCAATAGCCAAAGGGCGCTTTGTTAATAGTGAGCCTACCATATTCGAAGGAGAGGATTTGGATATTCCTACTTTCATCCGGAGGAAACTGCTCAATTAGCCGGCACACATTTGATTTTCCGGCCGCAATTTTTTGGGAATGGATTCCTAAAAATAAAAAAGCCGCCAGACCCTTTAGGGAGGCAAGCGACTTGTTGCAATGAGCTGCGCGTCCCTTAACTGAGTCCGGTCTCAATGTACTTTAAACGTCCCTTGCGGCGGATTTCCCCAACGAATTCCCTCGATGATCCGAAATCCCTAGGTGACCGGATTTGCTATCATGCAAAAAACGCAACGGCCCCCTTTCACTCGCATTGAGGCGACAGTGGAGTTCATCAGTCTCAATGCGCATGCACAGGCTTGATGACGTTTTTCGGCTTCATCGATCAATCCTTTTGATACGATGTCCCTTGGCGGTGAGCCCCACTGCCGTTGAGAAGGTCGCAATCCGTAAGCGGGATCGAGCTAAAAGGCTTCTACTTTCAAGGAAAAATTCAAAAGCCAAAATACCCGTTCCCGAACATGCGACTTGCAATTTTCGACTCCGGCGGGGATTTTTAGCAAGTTCCAAGGCGTATGGTCCGACTCCCGCGCCGCCGAGAAGAACCCAATTTCCGAATCATCAAACGCATCATAATGGCGAATACTACACTCGAGCATTCAGACGCTCTTTCCCGCAGCCTGAAAGCAATGCAGGAGACCAACGAGTTGCTGGGCGAAAAGCTCGTGCTCAACATGGGGCCCTCACACCCATCCACCCACGGAGTGCTTCGCATCGTACTCGAGCTTGATGGCGAAGTTGTCACCAAGGCAACTCCTGAAATTGGCTACCTCCACCGCGGCGATGAAAAAATCGCTGAGAACATGCATTACAACCAGTTTGTGCCTTACACCGACCGGTTGGACTACCTTTCACCGATCGCAAACAATGTGGCCTACGCCCTTGCTGTCGAGAAACTCATGGGCTGGGAACTCCCTCCGCGCGGCAAAGCCATTCGCGTTATTTGCTGTGAGCTAGCTCGCATTTCTTCCCACCTTTTAGCAATCGGTTGCCTGGGCATGGATCTCGGCGCGACTTCGGTATTCCTCTACACATTCACCGAGCGGGAAAAAATCTATAACCTAGTCGAGCAACTTTCCGGCGCTCGGTTTACCACGAGTTACACACGGGTTGGCGGCCAGACCCGTGACCTCCCTCCGGCGTTTATTGCGATGCTCAAGGACTTTCTGGAAACATTTCCAAAGGCTTTTGCCGATGTAGACAACCTCATCACTCGTAACCGAATTTTTGTCGACCGCTGCAAGGATGTGGGCATCATTTCCAAGGAGGACGCCATCGCCTATGGTCTATCGGGCCCGAACCTCCGAAGCTGCGGAGTCGATCACGACTTGCGCAAAAAGCATCCCTATCTCGACTACCAGAATTACGATTTCGATGTCCCTCTTGGAAGTGTTGGGGACAGCTACGACAGGTATCTTGTTCGCCTCGAAGAGATCCGTCAGAGCATCGGCATTCTCCACCAAGTTCTCGACCGCCTCCCGTCTGGTCCGATCAATTGCTACGATCCCAAAAGCACCCTTCCCGAAAAAACCGCTGTGATGGGCAAGATGGAAGAACTTATCCACCATTTCATCGTTGCCACCGAGGGGATCGACGCTCCTCCCGGTGAAATATATTTTGGCGCAGAGAACCCCAAGGGCGAACTAGGCTTCTATATCTATAGCAAGGGGGGCGGAGTTCCGTACCGGATGAAAATCCGCTCTCCCTCGTTCTGCAATATCAGCATTCTGTCGAAGCTTCTTCCTGGCTCGATGATTTCCGACGTGGTCACCATCCTGGGATCTCTCGACCCCGTCTTTGGTGAAGTGGATCGGTAGCACGGATTGGCTTAGCAAAGAAAAGAGGATAAACAACCTTGTGATGTCTGAATGCATAGTTAAAAATCGGTCCCTCAAAAACATGACGTTGGCCAACCTGTTGTCCGAAACACGGATTATTCCTGAACTCGCCTCCAAAGAACGCTGGGAAGCGATTCGGGAGTTAGTGGACTGTCTCGTAATTTCTGGAAAGGTCGCACCGCACGACAAGGAAAGCGTCCTCGAATCAATTCGCCAACGCGAAGAGACCATGAGCACTGGGATTGGGTTCGGTATTGCCATTCCCCATGCGTCGTCATCACAAGTCGACGAGGTCGTCGCCGCCTTTGGCCGGTCGACGACCGGGATTCCTTTTGAGTCACTGGATGGTGAACCTGTACACTTCATTGTGTTATTCGTTGTTCCAAAAGACCAATTCCAGACCCACCTGCGCACATTGGCCGCCATTGCCAAATTTCTCAATGACAAGACGGTGCGCGATGAATTGACGGTTGCCGATAGTCCTGCAGCAATCCTGCAGGTCTTCGAGAATCGTTCATCAAGGGCCTGAGTTGATGTCCACCCCTTCTGAAGTTCTCACGCAGAGACTGCGCGAGGCACTCGCCGCAGCGGGATTCAACCCAGACCGCGGATCGGTCATGCAAGCCACCGATACCCGCTTCGGTGACTACCAAGCGAATGCTGCCATGGTCCTTGCCAAGGAGCACAAATCCAACCCACGAGTGATTGCGGCCTCGATTCTTGAAAAACTTGATGTGTCAGGAATCTCCGAGCCCCCCGAAATTGCCGGCGCTGGATTTGTAAATTTTCGTCTCCAACCTGAATTTCTCTCCTCTGCGATTTCATCCATGGCCATGGATGAGCGGTTGGGCGTTCCAGCCAACTCCGCTCCCAAGAAATTCCTTATCGACTTCAGTTCCCCGAATGTGGCCAAGCCAATGCATGTCGGCCACATCCGCAGCACAATCCTTGGCGACTGCATTGCAAGGGTCGCCCGTTTTTTGGGTCACGACGTCGTGGCAGATAACCACATAGGCGACTGGGGAACACAATTTGGAAAAGTCATTTACGGGTGGAAGCATTTTCTTGACCGCAATGCCCTAAAAAAGGACGCGATTTCTGAGCTCGTTCGACTCTACCGCACTGTAAACTCCCTAGAAGAGACTGACGAAACGATAAAGCGTGAATCCCGCGAGGAGCTTGTAAAGCTCCAGTCTGGAGACCCTGAAAATCTGGCTATCTGGAAAGAAACTGTGGAGCTTTCGTGGCGTGAGTTTGAAAAACTCTACGCCCTCCTCGATATTCAATTTGACGAACGTCTTGGGGAGAGTTTTTACAATGACGCTCTTGCCCCGCTCTGTGAGGACCTTGAGAAACGTGGCATTGCCAAAACAAGCGAGGGTGCCCTGTGCATCTTTTTCCACGGCCTCCCGGCGCTAGCCGACAAGCCGGCAATTATTCGCAAGAGTGATGGCGGATTTCTCTATGCCACAACAGACTTGGCCACAATCGTCCACAGGGTCCATCGATGGAATCCCGATGAGATTCTTTACGTGGTTGGCGCGCCTCAAGCCCTTCATTTTCAGCAAATCTTTGCCACCGCAGCCATGATGGGTATCCCCTGTACCCTACGCCATATCGCATTCGGAAGTATCTTGGGGGAAAACCGCAAGATCATGAAAACCCGTTCGGGTGATAATGTGGGATTGGCCGATGTGCTGAACGAGTCGATCGATCGGGCTCGCTCTATTTTATCCGAGCGTGCCAACCATCTTTCCCCGGAGGAAAAAGAGGAAACAGCACATTTGATCGGCCTCGGTGCGGTAAAATATGCTGAACTCTCCCAAAACCGACTGACTGACTATGTATTTTCTTGGGATAAGCTCCTAGCCTTTGAGGGCAATACTGCTCCCTACCTCCAAAATGCCTACGTCCGCATCCGATCGATTTTCCGGAAGGCAGACAGCCCCATCGATCCTACCGCTCCGGTGATACTCTCCGAATCCGCTGAGCGCGCCTTGGCCCTCAAGCTTCTTCAATACGCGGAAACTATTCCATCCGTTCTGGACGATTTTCGACCAAATCTCCTCGCCAATTACCTCTACGAATTGGCTAATACTTATCATTCATTCTACGAGGCTTGCCCTGTTTTGAAATCAGACTCTGCCACCCGCGCCAGTCGCCTTGTCCTGTGCGATCTCACCGCACGCACCCTCTCTCATGGACTCGGTCTTCTGGGCATTCGCTGCCCATCTCGCATGTAGTTCAAGGGCTGAACGCCCATTCAAACCCAGGCGAGTACCCCTGCTCCGGAAGAGCGTTGAGTCCCGGGCTGAAATTCAAACTATTTGAAAATCCAATCCCCCCACACCATGCCGTGTCATCGACCACTCTCATACTAACCGGCTGAGCCACTCCTGCAGGATTCGGATAAAGACGCACATCCACGGCAGGCAGACTCTCATCAAAGGAAGTGATTGGTTTCATCCCGCGTCGCACAAGCCAATATCCATCTTGCAAAAAGCCATTAGAAGCAGAATCAATGTGCCATTTGCGCTCGCTTAAAGGTCCCCAAGCGAAGGCTCTGACAGGATATCCGGCAATCAGTCCAGAGGCATCCACCAGCATGAAGGGATCATGAGAACTGTCAGGCAACAGGTAAATCGTGGCTTCATTGGCGAATAGCGGTCCGCTTGGCGATTCAATCTTCAAGCCCCGCAATTCTACACGACCTGTTAACGCTGGATGATTCCCCGTCCCCCCTAGGTGCAATCGCGGCACAAGATCACAGCCAAGAGCGGACGCTCCAACCTTCAATGCCTCATCCGCCCCAAGCAAAATATCCAAATTCCAATCACCGAACGGAGCCAATCGAGCGATTGATTCGAGTGATTGCGTCCACGAAGGCAGGTTAAGGCGTGTTGCTGAAAGTCTGGGGCGCACAGAGGGATATCCCCCAATCCGAATGGGATCGATTTGCAACTTTCCAGAAAGCAATCCTTCATGAGCTCCACCCTTGGCCTTCAAGTATCCGGTCATGGGGAGCTTCACTCCAGTTCCAAAATCCAGCGGAGCTTTTTGGAAATTCCAATTCAAATCATAGGTTGGCTCCCAAGGCTTCGTGAATTGGCAAATTCCGTACATCTTGAACATTCCCTCCCCGACTCGACCAGCGAGTTCGCTAATCGTAACAACACCATCGGCAATCGCTATGCGCCCTGCCATCCCCATCGCATTACTGGAGGCAACCCCATGTGAAAAAGAGCCCTCTGAGATGGTTGCCTCGCCGTCAAAGCGCAGATTGCCCAATGATTCGGAGACACGCAATTCACCAGCAAGATCGCCTTGGATGTGACCAAGTGAGGGAAGAAACGGCTCGATTAACGTTAGATTCAGTTTTGGAAACACAAGCTTCCCCTCAATGGAGGCGGCTGGGTTGAACATTCGCCCGTCGGGAACACCTTGCTGATAGAAAAATGGGGCCACTCGGAGCGTTGCATCCACTGGCTGCATTCCATCGGCCATAAATCGGCCAACGCACTCCAAGGCACCCTCCATCAAGTTTCCCTGAAGTACAGCGGTGGCGGGCGGAGGACTATTTTTTCCACACCGAAAGTCCATGACCTCCAGGTGCGCCAGTCCATCCAAACACTCAGGCAACCCACGGCAATCAAGTTCCAACACCATGAATCCTGACAATGGGTAATCCTGACCAAGCAATCGCACCAATTCTCCAAGATCAACTTTCCCAGGGGTCTTGATGACTAGCTCCAAGGGGCGTCCACGCCGAATGGCTTTCGACCAGTGCGTCACGTGGCGCAGCATAAAAAGATCAATCGGCAGAAATGTCTGACCTTCGATCAGGGGTTGCCCCTTCAACGCCACCTTGACCTCCTTTAGAGAGATGCCTCCACGGGATACCTCAGCCTTCGAAACAAGACGCATATTGCCATGCTCCAATATGCAGGAATCCAATCTGACCTCCTCCGGCGTATAACCGCCCTTGAATACTCCAGTCACCCCCGAAGGCGTCCAACTTGAGACCAAATCTCTTACGCTTGTGCTAAATGTGCCACCGTGTTTCTCGGCACTCCCTTCCCCCTTCCAATCCATATCCATCGACCCGGACGAGACAAAACGATCACTGAAGCCAGCGCTCATCCGTGTGTATTTCGTAATATCCACAATCCTGGCCTCCACCCAGGCACTGTAATCATAGGGAAAAGAAATTCCCACCGATCCCCCCGCACGAAGCAGATCTCCACCGGCGATTAGCGTGCACTTTGGCACTTCAATACGGTTTTTGAGGAATAGGATTTCCACATCAAGGTGTTCGCCCCTTCTCTCCTGATAGGAGACATCCTTGGCATGGAGCTCCAGAAACCCATCCAACATCCCCGGGCGCCCACTGACACTGCCCTCCAACTCCAATCTTCCTTTCACTCCTAGAGCTCTTTTGCCGATGAGCATTGCCAATGCATCCATGTCTCCCACCCCCGCTCGGATATTGATCAAAAATGGTGATTCCGTGATTTTTGACCACCCTTCGGCAATCGAGAGTTCACCATTTGATTTAATGGTGTTTCCTTTTTGTTGAAGAGTGAAACTGGAAACAATCAATCGGCGCTGAATCAAGCTGGATGAGATCTCAAGCATTTGGCATTGCTGATTGTTCCACTCGAAATCTTTAGCCAGCAGCCTGAAGGATGCCTCAGCATCCGCCGCGCGACCGACTTCCCCCCGAAATGTAAATCGGGCATCCGAGACTCGTCCCTTGGCATTAGCCACCGGCAGATCAAATGCGGCGACCACTCCCTCCAAGCCGATGTTTGAAGAAAGTACGGCAACATCCCATATCCGACCACTGGCAGCATCTCGCAGATCTAAATCCCCCCTTAATATGCCACCAAATGCGTCCGCTCGAAAGGAAATGGCTACATCCCGCATTCGGGGCAATCTCAAGTCTAATTCTTGAAGTATGAACCCCGGGAGAACCTCCATGTCAGCCAGTGTGAGCTTTCTTCCGTCCCAAGCGGCTTGCGCACTAAAAGGCCCAAAATTTCTTGTTAAAGATCCGATTGAGAGCTGTGACAACTCGCATGAGAAAGCACCGGTCACTCCTTTTTCCAAGGACAGCTCGACTCCTTCCAAGGACACCCGCGAGACATCGGACATCATATCCAACGTTGCGCCGGAACACTGAATCTTTGAAGGATCGGAAAACCAAGAACCCACCAAGGATAGCGCTAATAATTTAGGCGTGGATAAGCTCAGCAATTCTGGATTTTGTGAATGAGGGGGACTCTTCCTACGAAGATCTACATAGGCATGTACCCGCTCGAGAAGAATTTTCCCGACCACCGCCTTGTCTGCGGTAGCGATTTCCCACCAGGAATTCGGAACAATTTCAATGCGTCCAGCCTCAAGCACGCTGCCAAAATCCGCTCCACGGATCTCGCGGATAGATACCCCCTCCAGAAGCAGCGGTCTTCCGACTCCAAACCGCAGCGATTGCACACGAAACTCCAACCCGTTTTGTGCAAACAGCCACGCCATTCCAGTTTGCGCGGCATATGAAAAGGCCTTCTCATGCCCCATCCATGATCCAATGAGAATGCATAATGCCACTCCCCATTTGATCAACCGCCATCTGCTCTTGGATACTGCAGCGCGAGAGGCAATGACTGGTGGCATGGTGCTTCGTTTTTTTGAATTCCAGCTGCCGGAAAGGCGGCGAATCGGAACTTAATCGATCAAGTCCGCGTATTGCTCCCTAGCCATCGCAGTGCTTGCGATCAGGATTTGTGAGGCATCGTCCATCTCAAGAACCCTCGCCACCAGCGACTCGCATTTAGAAGCGTTCAGCGATTGAACTGCTTTTTTGACTCGTGGGACAAGCGTGCTGGTCGCACTCAACTCCTCGACCCCCAAACCGATCAGTAATGGTGTGAGCACAATATCAGAGGCCATCTCCCCGCAAACCCCGGTCCACACCCCGTGAGCCCGCCCCGCGTCGACTGTCAGCTTGATCATGCGAAGAATTGCGGGGTGCGTCGGATTGTAAAGATGTGCAATGCGATCGTTTAATCTATCGACCGCCACCGCATATTGGATCAAATCATTTGTCCCAATACTGAAAAATTTGACCTCGCGCGCCAGATGGTCTGCCACCATGACGGCGCTTGGTGTTTCCACCATGATTCCAACTTCCACTTGTGGATTGAAGGGAACTCCAGCCCCAGACAACTCAGATTTGCACTCTTCAAGAATCGCATTTGCGCGGCGCAACTCCTCGATTCCGGAGATCATCGGATACATGATTCGCACATTTCCAATCACCGCCGCTCGCAGGATCGCACGCAACTGGGTTTTAAAAATATCTACATGCTCAAGGCAAAACCGGATCGCTCGGCACCCAAGAAAGGGGTTGTCCTCTTGGCTGCTCTCAAGACTAAGGTTTGTTTTATCACCTCCTATATCAAGCGTGCGGATAATCACGCTGTGGGGAAGCGACCTCTCTGCAGCTCTCCGGTAGTGGCTGAATTGCTCCTCCTCATCTGGGGGTTGTACCCTATTCAAATAAAGAAACTCAGTGCGGAAAAGGCCTATCCCCTCGGCGCCATTTTCCGCGATATCATCCAACTCCTCGGGAAGATCTATATTCGCTGATAAAATGATATGCCGCCCATCGCTGGTCGTCGAAGCAGTCTCACGTATGAGGTGAAGGCGTTCTGTGACTGCCTCCTTTGCCTGCTCTAGTCGCCCATACTCCGCCAGAGTCTCGTGGGTCGGATTGAGTATCAATAACCCATTGTAGCCATCGATCAGGATATCATCGCCTAATTGGATTTCTTGGCAGATGCCCTGCATCCCAACAATGGCGGGAATTTCCAGCGACCGAGCCATGATCGCTGTGTGTGATGTCTTGCTCCCGACTTCAGTGACAAATCCCATCACCAATTTGCGGTCGAGTTGGGCGGTGTCAGAAGGTGTTAAATTATGGGCGACAATAATGTGCGGTTGATCGTGAGCCGCAGGATTCAGCGGTGCTTTTCCAAGAAGATTGCGAATGACGCGCCGCGTCACATCCTCGATATCCCCCACACGCTCACGGAGATAGGGGTCATCAATGGACTCCAAAGTCTGGCAGTATTTTCGAGCGACTTCCTGAAAGACATATTCGATGTTATTTTTGTCGCGCTCCAACCTCCTCAACACCTCATCAATTAATGTGCCATCCTCGACCACAAGAAGATGTGCATCAAAAATACTCGCATCCTTGGATCCAATAGCCGAAGCGATTTGACGCTGGATCTCAAGCAATTCGATACGAGTCGAAACCAATGCGGTTTCAAATCTCGCGACCTCTTCATGAAGCTCCTCAGCAGAGATCTGACGAGCTATAATCTCTTCATCCTGAGTATATTGAATGAATGCCGCGCAGTGAGCAATCCCCTGAGCCACCGGAATGCCGGTGAATCGCTTTTCGGGTTTTACTGTGACATCCGCATTCATTCGCGGATAAGAAATATCAGAAAAAAACTTGCGCGCAATGAGAAGAACTACTCTTCCCCAAAGCGGGTTTCGACGAGATTTTTGATTTCTGCGACCGCTTTTTCCGCATCACTCCCCTCGGCATGAAGTGTCAATTTTGACCCTTTGCCGGCAGCGAGCATCATGAGTCCCATGATGCTTTTCCCATTCACCCGTTCCCCATCCTTCTCGACCCAGATCTCGGAACGGTAGCGGCTGGAAATTTTGACGAACATGGCTGCCGGCCGCGCATGGAGTCCATTGCGGTTTTCAATGGTTACGTCGACACTACAGCGGTTCATTTGGTCAGATTGTTTTTTTTTGGTGAGGATGCCCATTATCTGCTTTGGCGTTCACTGATCATGTAAAGGAGTCGTTGATTGAATTCCTGCGCGCTGTTTTCACCCATGTTTTTAAGCTTTTGGTCGAGTGCCGCGACTTCCACCAAACGCGCAATGTCCCTACCAGTACGGACTGGCAGTGTGACATGCGGCACTTTGATGTCGAGAATCTCGTAGGTTTCGCGATCAAGTCCGATTCTATCCACATTCTCGACCTCATGCCAATCTTTGAGTGTCACCACAAAATCCAATCGCTTTTGCGGCACTACCGCACCAGCCCCAAAGATCGAGGCGATATTGATAATGCCAATGCCGCGAACCTCCATGTGGTATCGTGACATGCTGTCGGACATGCCGATGAGTTCACTGCCATCGGCCGCGCGGAATCGGGTGATGTCGTCGCTCACGAGGCTGTATCCTCGCTCGATGAGCCCCAGCACACACTCACTCTTCCCAATCCCGCTTGCTCCACGGATCAATGTGCCAACTCCGAGAATACTGACCATGCTTCCATGTTCGGTGGTAGAAGGAGCAAATTCGGTTTCTAGCAGAATCGTTGCGGCATTGATAAATTTCATCGTGATCATGCTTGTCCGCAAGACAGGCGTTTCAAACTCCGCAGCAGCATCAAGGATTGCACTAGGCACGGGGGCATTCCTGGCCACCACGATACAGGGCATTTTTCTGGCGAATAACGCACGGATTCGCGCCTTGGCATCTATCGCGGTGAGGCCCTTGAGGTAACTCAACTCTGCCGCTCCGAGGACTTGAATCCGCTTCACAGCAAAATAGCTGAAAAAACCCGACAGGGCGAGGCCTGGGCGGTTGATGGTCGGTTCCCTGATCAATCGGTTCAATCCGCGAGAACTTCCCTCAAGCCGCAGCCCTAGTTTTTCCGCGTGATTTGCGTAAAAATGACCGACCGTAATGTGGGAAACTTTTTTGCGTAGGTTGGATTTCATCGACGTACTCCGGGGCCCTCAGCAGCCTCACATGGTAAAGGAATCACCTAGATACAGCTTTCTGCTGATCGGATCATTGAGAAGAAACTCCTTGTTGCCCTGGCTCTCGACTCGCCCCTCATAAATGAGGTAGGCGCGATCAACGATATTCAAGGTTTCGCGGACATTGTGGTCCGTGATCAAAATGGCCAACCCCTGCTCACGAAGGTCTTGAATAATTTGCTGCACATCATGCACAGCGATCGGGTCGACCCCGCTGAAAGGTTCATCGAGCATGAGCAGGTTGGGACTCGTCACCAGTGATCGCGCAATTGTGAGCCGTCGCTTTTCTCCACCGGAGAGGGTGAGAGCCTCGTTTTTCGCGATATGCTCGATTCCAAATCGAGTAAGTAATTCATCACAACGGTTGCGCCGCTCTTTTTTCGGCATTCCGGTCGTCTCAAGAATTGCTAGAATATTTTCCTCAACGGTGAGTTTCCGGAAAATCGACTCCTCCTGTGGAAGGTACCCCATGCCGTGCCTGGAACGCTGATACATCGGCATGCGAGTCACATCCGCATTTTGAAAAAATACCTTGCCGCCGTTCGGCCGGACCAGCCCAACGATCATATAAAATGTCGTTGTTTTGCCGGCTCCGTTTGGTCCTAGCAACCCTACGATCTCGCCGCTTTTGACATTGATATCCACACCATTGACCACCGCTCGGCGATTGTAGACTTTTACAAGCCCCTCAGTGCGGAGCAATGGCGTCTCGGAACCCACACTCATGGAGTTTGGGAGGTCTCGCTCACGATTAAAGTCTTGCTCCCCCCCCCGAAGGTGCGGGATTGGCCATTGTTGCGAAGGAGCATGACCGTAGACGCCTCGGTGGCAACTTGGTAGTTGATTCCCTGCTGGATCGACGGGAAATCCCTCATTTCTATCTCCCCGATCTCCGGCTTGTAAGTCACAGATCCAGCACGACCGATGGCCTTGGGGGTTTCTTTTTTTTCAGGAGGCAGTTCTTGAATGATCACTACATTACCGATCGCATCGGCCTTCTCGATGCCTTCGCCGTTCTTACCCAAACTCACCACAAGCTGATCGCATGTAAGGGTGAATTGTGGATCTTTTACGACCACCAGTCCTTTAAATTCAGCGACATTTGCATCGGGGTCGTACGTGGCCTCCTCTTTTGCGGTGATCTCTGTCTTGGCACCCTCCGGTCTATCGCCCGCCATGGGACTGAAAAGCGTGCTACCAGCCCCACCTTTGGATTTGGGCACGGCCCCGTCGTATTGAGCAAAGCAAGTAATGCCAGTCATGAATACGGCGGCTGTAGGGATAAAAAGATTAAAAATCCTCATTTCTCGTTGTTTTCAGAAGTTATGATCATGGTGATGTTACCTCGAATGCGCCCGAATTTTGTCCGGGTATCGAACTCAATGGAATCTCCGTTAATTTCGAAATCATCTCGGCGGATTTTTGCGCTCTGCTGACCGGAAAGAATTCGGGTTTCGAGATTAAAGAGCGACTGGGGCAGTTCAACGAAAATCTTACGCCCCTCATTGTCTAATACCTCGATTTTCAAGTTTGCGAACTCAATCATCCGCTCATCGATTTTTGTGGCGATATCCGACTCGAGTAGCGTAGTTACATTTCCCTCCTCGTCGTAGCAGGGAATTTTCAACCCGTTCATAGGGATGCCCACAGGAATTGGAATATCAATATCCTGATTTCCTTCCTCCACAGCATCTTCCGCCACAGCAAGGAATGCCGTGCAAATCAATACAAATAGAGAGAGATTAACGAATGGCATCGCGAATGGCACGAAGTTGCTTGAGGAGTTTGGGCAAATCCTTAAGCGGCACCTGATTCGGCCCGTCAGATAGAGCCTTTGCGGGGTTTTCATGAGTCTCCAAAAAAACACCATCACACCCGGCAGCCACTGCCGCACGAGCCAGAACGGGCGCTAGCTTCCCATCGCCACCAGTTGTTTCACCCGCTCCTCCCGGCCTCTGCACGGAATGCGTTGCATCGAACACCACTGGACACCCGAATTCTCGCATCCATGGAATGGAACGCATATCTGCCACTAGATTGTTATAGCCAAAAGTTGAGCCACGTTCTGTGAAAAAATAATTTCCGCATCCCACAGATTCTAACTTCTTCGCGACATTTGCCATATCCCAAGGAGCGAGAAATTGACCCTTTTTGACATTCACCACCCGGCCACTCCTCCCCGCTGCCACAATCAAATCAGTCTGACGGCACAAAAATGCGGGGATCTGCAACACATCCACGTATTGGGCGGCAATCTCAGCCTCTTCGGGCGAATGCACATCCGTTGTCACGGGCACCTCCAACGAGGCTCCGATCTCGGCGAGAAGGGCGCATCCATCGTGGATTGCAGGCCCTCGAAATGAGGCCCCTGACGTGCGGTTTGCCTTGTCATACGATGCCTTGAACACAAACCCGATCCCCTCCCCGGCACAAATCGTGTGAATTTTTTTTGCCATCCGGCGCGTGAATGCTGAGCTCTCAATCACACACGGACCAAGAATAAACAAGAGTTCGCGCCCCCCTAATTCCAGCCGGCCGATTTTCAAAGAACGATGCTTTGCCATATAGGTTTAAATCCTATTCCCTCCCGGAATTTCCGCAAAGTTTTTCCACCGATTGGGTATGCATGTCTGCGATGTTCTTCAATTCTTGGAGGGTTGAGACACCCTGAAGTTGCCCACGCAACCGCGCGCCGCCAGGTAGGCCCCGCGTGTAAGCCATGAATCTTGCCCTCATCGACCTCATCGCCAATTCCTCTCGCCCACCCCACCAATCGGCCTCCAGCCGGGCATGTTCCAAAATAAACGACCACCGTACAGCTGGAGACACAGTTGCAGAATCGGCAGAGCCGCTCTCCAGAGCGGCTCGGATCTCCCGAAAAATCCACGGATGGCTCATCGCGTGACGACCGATCATTACCCCAGCCACTCCTGATTCCTGAACCCGCTGAAATGCCACGGTGGCTGAATCGATATCGCCATTGCCAATTACCGGAATCCCCACCGCTTCCACGACCTCAGCGATCACCCCCCAGTCAGCATTGCCGGTATAGCCTTGCGATTTTGTGCGCCCATGAACGGCCAATCGCACGACCCCCTCACTCTCAAGGATGCGCGCCGTCTCAATGGCATTTACTGAGTTGCTATCCCAACCGATTCGGATTTTCGCCGTAACAGGAGTCCCCCTGGCAGCATCGACCACCGAGCGCGCCACCTTGGCCAGCAACGGGCAGTCCCTCAATAATGCCGAGCCACCGTTTTTTGAGACCACCTTGTTGACGGGGCAGCCGAAATTCAAATCAATGAAATCCGGAGCCACCCAATCGATCACCGAACGCGCCGCCTCACCTAGCCTGACTGGATCAGCCCCAAACAATTGCACCCCCAGAGGACGCTCCTCAGGGTCGAACTCGAGATACCTTCTCGTGCGCTCATTGCGATGAAGAATCCCCTCCGCCGAGACGAATTCTGTCGTCAGGACATCCGCTCCGAGCCCCTTGCAAAGTTTGCGAAAGACCGTATTGGTGACTCCCGCCATGGGGGCCAGAAACAGCAGCGGCGTCTGAGCGCCATACGCTACACCATCCATCTCACGCCCCGAGACCAAGCATCTCGGCGACCTCAATCTGAATTTCGGGGATACGATCCAACCCGAGTTGTGGATTTTCCAGAACAAGCGTTTCGCCCGTCGCCGCATGTTCATAGACAAGCATATCCGTATCGCTACTTTCCACAGGCCTCAACAAGCGCTTGCGCTCGAGCATGAGGGCCAAAATATAACGGGCGTTCTTGTGGGCAGGATCGTTTTCCTCGATCAATCGTCGCAACAACCCTTCGGCATCGTTCTTGGCGATAGGGTCCGGCGGCGGCGGGGCAGGTGGTTCGTATTTGGAGCGCCAGAATGAAAATGGATCGATATTATCGTTTCGTGCGCGCCACGCCTCTTCGCAGAGGTCCTCACGGCAAAACCCCTCCCCTTGGCGCACAAGCATCGTGTAGAAAAACTCCCCCTCCTCAAACTGCCGCCCAGTGCGTGAACACGCATGGGCCCGTGATTTGATATCCCAATCGGCTTGCATTATGACATTCCTGGTATCCTCAACCGCGGCAGATCGCGGTTCGTGGAGCGCATCCACAAGAGCCACAACCCCACCACAAAAAATCCTCCCACCGGCCCCCATGCCGCGACCACCGGCGGGATGCGGTCTCCCTTCCCGAGCGCCACAAAAAGATTACTGGCCAGCACAAGCATAAAAAACAACGCGATTGCCATCGCCACCCCTCCGAGCACCCCCCGCCGCGAATACACAATCGCACACGGAGCTGCTAGAAACACCACCACTAAACACACCACCGGTAACGCCCACCGGTAGTTCAACTGCGTCCGATAGGGGGCAAGCCGCTGATCAGGGAAATCTCCGTTGAATTTCAAATAATCCCGCAACTCGGGCACCGACAGGAAGTCGGCGTTCATCATCGAGCTTCCCACCCGCCATGGCGTCTCGCTCCAACCCTCGATCTCGATCGATCCTGGCATTTCAGAATCCGTGACATCCCCCTCAGAACTCATCTTCACATGCCGCGCCCCGCGCAGCGTCCAGTTGCCGGAATCATGGTTGAACAACGCCTCGCGCGCATACCACTGCTCGGAGATGTTTCCCTCGGCATCCTGTTGCACGATCTGAATGTCAATCAAAAGGTCCTTTTTTATCGGTAATCGCGACACGAACCACGTCCTCTTGTCCTCGCGGTTGCGGAAAAGGTGACCCTTGATCGTCCGTTCCTTTTTCTTACCGTGTTTGATCTCCCCAACGAGATCCTTCTTTATCCCTGTCGCATGCGGCGCCCCCTCGTAGTTGAAATACGCCGTCACCCCCGTCAGCACCACCCCAACCCCCATCAACGGCAATAGAATCCGAACAATGCTCCGCCCGGCTCCGAGCATTGAGATGATTTCATTTGATCGCGACATCGCCGAGAGCGAATACAACAACGCCAACAACGTTCCGAGCGGCAGCGCGATGATGATGATCTCCGGCACCTGCGAGGCATAATACGCAGATAACATCCCGAACGTCGCTCTTCCCTGAATGAAATCCTGCAAGTTATCAGCCAAGTCGAAGATGAACCAAATTCCGATAAAGCCCGCGAAACAATACAGGAACGGCACCAAAAACTTCTTCAATATGTAGCGGTCCAAGATCGTCATCACCAAGAGGCCGTGAACGTAGTCACCCCGACCGTCCACGTCAACGCGAACGACCTGTCATACGCCAAATCGAGCTCATGAATGGAAAGAGCTTTATACTGCGACTCAAGCGGGTGAGTTGGTGATTTTTTGGTCTTTTTGTCATGATGCGACATTGATGATGAATCGCCTCTGCCACAAGAATCCACTCAAACGGATCGTTGTGGATTTCAGGAAGAGCCACGTCCACCATAACGACTTCTCTCTGGATGTGCAGTTCTTGAACCCCATGGTGCCTCAAGGCCCTCTGCATTAATTACTCAGGCGGCAGAGGAACAAGAAGACTCCCCCTCTTTTTTAGCAGAGCAACTTTCCAGACATTCACCCCTTAAATAAATAGGAAATCACTCCTCCAACGGGGCTGTCGGATCCGCTTAGACCCATCAACCAAGTTCGGTCTTTTGCTCGCTCCACCCCCGCCGTAATCTCGTATCTCGCCATGCACACCACACACAATGAGCACCCGATGCCCGCTGAAATGCGAGCTTGGCTGGTATGCAAACGGTGCCTCGCCCCTTGCAAGGACAGAAATCTTTCCAAAGGCGAATACCTCCGCTGCGGCCGCTGCCATGCCCAGCTGAAGTCCTTTAAACAAGGGAACAGCTTTAATCCGCTCTGGGCGTTTTCCAGCACTGCCCTCATTTGCATGGTTCTGGCAAACACCTACCCCATCCTCAACTTCGAGGTTGCCGGAAAATCGCAGCAAAACCTTATTCTCACTGGGATCCAAAGCCTTTGGAGCGAAGGCTTCGGCCTCATTGCTGCGTTGGTGTTTTTTTGCACTATCGTCGCCCCTACCATTTACCTCGGGGCGCTGTGGTATATGGGAGGAGCCTGCACCCTCGAAGCACGCTGGCCGGGCCTGCGCCTCGCAGCCAAAACCGCCGCAATGCTGGAGAGCTTGAACCTTCTCCCGGTCTTCGCTGTTGCCTGTATTGTCTCCGTGGTAAAATTGCGCACGATCGGCAACGTGACATGGGATATGGGAGCTTTCTGGATTGGTGCCGCATCCCTATTCACTCTGCTTTCCATGCAGGCCCACAATTCAGGTCAGATCGAAATCCAACTCGAGCAATCCCAATGACCGACCGCACCCGCATTGCCGTCTCCCGCGCTCTTCTTGCCTCGGCAGTGATCCTTTACCTCCCAGCTAATGCCATCCCAGTCATGACCATCAGCCTCCCTGGACAGGTTGATGATCTCACGGTTCTGGGTGGCGTAGAGGAGCTCTACACTTCGGGCCTTGTGCCGGTGGCAGGCATTGTTTTCCTTGCGAGCATCCTGGTTCCGTTCCTTAAAATCCTCGCCCTTGCGTGGCTTCACGCACTTCAGGGCAGCGACAGACAACGCCGAGCCCGGTTGATCATTCATGGGTTTTTAGCTAAGGTCGGCACTTGGGCGATGATCGACATCTTTCTCCTCTCGGTCCTCACGGCAGTGGGCCAACTCGGTGTCCTTGCCAGCGTCCAACCACGCGAGGGGGCATTCTTTTTCTGCGCGCTGATCCTCTCGACCTATTTCTCGGCGGAGGTTTACAAGCCCCATTTGATCTGGCAGGAATCTCCGGCAGAGGCACGATGAATCACCACAAAAACAACCCCTCAGACCCCATTGACCATGGCGAGGTCGTTCGCGTAAAAAAACGCTCATCGGCATGGGTGTGGATCTTTCCGATACTCGCTGCTGCCTCTGCCGGTTGGTTTTTTTATCAGGAAATCGACTCCATGGGTCCGACCATCGAAGTCTATTTCGAGGAAACGCCGGGAATCTTCGAAGGAAAAACCCGCCTAACCTACCGCGGAGTCGAGGCCGGCATCATTCAGGCCGTGACCCTCGACAAGGAACTCGGCAACGTTGTCGTCAAAATCCGCTTGAAAAAATTCGCCGCGGGGCTCGCCTCACGGGATACAGTGTTCTGGATCGAACGGCCGGTCTTCAATATCGCTGAAATGACTGGCATCGAATCGATCGTTGTCGGCAACTCGATCCAAGCCTCTATGCCTGGGGGACCCCCTTGCCTCAGCTTCCGAGGCCAAAGCAAACCACCGCTTGTGCCTCTCAAACCAGGCTACTTCACCGTCAATATCGAGGGTCGAAAAGTCCCATTTCTGAACAAAGGGGCCCCCGTCTACCACCGTGGCATCACTGCGGGCTTCGTTCGTTCAAAAACCCTCGACGCTACAGGGAATACAATCATCGAACTCAGCATTGCTCCAGAATTTCGTTCAACCGTGCGCACCACCTCGCGGTTTTGGTCATTGCCGGCGTCTCGCCTCTCTCTCGGACAGCACGGCTTCGAAATCGATATCGAAGGTATCGAGGCACTTATTCAAGGCGCGATTTCCTACGACCACTTTGAGCGCGAAGGCATGGAAGCCTCAGCCAACCTGCTCTTCCCACTACTTCCCACCGAATTTGCCGCGCAGTGTTCCGGGTCACCACTCAAGGTGGATTTCGATGATGGCCGCGGGCTTCTCCCGGGACAAACCACCGTAAACTACCTTGGGTATCCAATTGGGTTCGTTGAAACCATGCAGATCGATCCTTCAACCTCCTCACTAGAGGCCACTATCCGACTAGACCCTTCGCTAGATTCTCTAGCGCGAGAAGACAGTGTCTTTCGCATTGTTCGGCCTCATATTTCTATCGAACAAATCTCAGGCTTGGACACCTTACTCACCGGGGCTTACATCTCCCTCGAACCAGGCTCCTCCGAATCGCTCGCCACCTCCTTCCGAGGCGTTTCGAGTGAAGGAAACACCTCCGAGGCCCTTGCTGATAGTGGACTGCAGATTATCCTGCGAGCGGATGAACTGCCTGGCCTTGGGAACGGAACACCACTCCTTCACAAGGGGATCGTTGTAGGATCGGTGCTGGAAAAATCCCTCGACGATGATGGCATGCCAATCCTTCGGGCCGTTATTGACCACGCCTACAGCGCTACTGTCTCCGAGCAATCCCGCTTTTGGCGCGTTGCCGCCACCACAGTCAAAGCAGGCCCGGGCGTTCTCGAAGTGGAAGTCGAGAATCTAAAATCACTTCTTCACGGCGGCATCGCTTTCGACTCATTCGGAGCAAAAGGGAAAACCTCTGAACCCGACACCGAATTCCGGCTTTACCGAACTGAAGCGGCGGCCAAAGCCGTCTCTTCACCGGTGCGGATTCAGTTCAAGAACGGGCGCGGTCTCGCCGCATGGCGCACCGAGGTACGTTATTTAGGAATTCCTGTCGGGCTTGTTGAAAAGGTTGAGACAAAAAACGGGGCAGTGGTCGCGACCGTGCGACTTGACCAAGGAAACGATGACCTCCTTCGAAAAGGATCGATCTACTCGATCGTAAGACCAAACATTTCCTTACAAGGAATCACTGGCCTCGAGACACTGATCAGTGGGGTGTACATCGAGTGCATCCCGGGAGACTCCACTCAAAAGACCGACTTCTTTGTCGGTCGTCCAACGATTGAATCCGAGGATTTTCTCCACGGGGGATTGACTATACAACTTACCGCGCCAGAAACCCCGATCACTCTGGGTTCACCCATTGTATATCGTGGAATCACTATAGGCAGCATTGTGGAAAGAAATCTCACCCCTGATTCCCGCGGCATCGTATTGACTGCAACAATCGACCGGCAATACGCGAGATTGGTTCGAACAAATACGCGTTTTTGGAACTCAAGTGGCCTTCAGGCATCCTTAGGATTTCTCAAGTTCCGTATCGATGCAGAGACCATTGTGAGTCCGGTTGGGCGCATTTCCATGGGCACACCTGACTCAGCGCCTCTTGACCCTAAAGCAAAATCGGGGGCCTCTTACGAACTGTTCTCCGCACCTGAACCAAGTTGGTTGAAGTGGAACCCGGCGATTCCTGAAGATTGATCACCGCGATCGCGGAAGTGTCATAGCAATGTTGTTCAGCGAAAGGTAATCTTCAATCCCGCCTTGGGTTGGAGGCTGTCCGCAAGGCTTGGTGCATTTGCCGCAGGGATGGGAACGACAACACCCGTCAATGCATTTTTCAACGCCCCTTCGACGAGTTGCGCGCAGTGGATTTTCATCGGGGCTAATGGGCCCAGCGGGGCAGACAGTTCCTCTCCAGACATCGAGAGCGCCTCTTGGGGCGTTTTCCCCTTGATCAACTCGGTAGCCATGCTCGCAACAGCGATTGCCGTCTGGCAACCAAACGACTGGAACGTGGCTTTGTCGATGACGCGGCGGCCACCGACCTCCCGAAATTTGATCCACATCCGCAGCATATCGCCGCAGTCAGCGCTCCCGGCAGTGCCCACAGCATCAGCCTCAGTCATCTCTCCAAGATTCTTCGGATCCCGGATTGCCTCGTCAATAGCGTCAACTGATTTCATTCGACCGTATAGCGTGGCAAACCCTCATCAACCTGGCAACTCCAAGCATCAATCCCCCCGCGAAGCGCCCGCACATTCTCAAACCCGTGCCCGCTGAAATACGCCGCCGCATCCAGTGATCGCGTGCCGGTATGATCCACCATCACCAACACCGTCTCCTTGGGCCACCCGCCCATGATTTTTTGGATCAATTCTTGGCTGAACAACGTTGCACCCTCGATATGCACGGCCTCGAACTCTTCTCGCGTTCGAACATCCAAAAAATGAGCAGCATCACTTTTAAGAAGGGCAGCAGCTTCTATGGGATCGATAAACACCTTCTCATCCTGCTCGTGGGCCTCAAGAATGGCGGATAATGCCTCAGTAGGATCGACTCCGGAATTTCTCGCACACACGCCTGCGAATGTCTCCTCCGGTTGGAACCCGCAACTCGCACAACCCCCGATATGGTATTGCCGGAAAAGCGCCCTCTGCGCACCGGGGCACTCTGCAAGGATTTCACGCATGGTCATATCAGAGGTGATCTTCATCACCGCAACGATGCACTTCGTCCCGTACGGGAGCAATTCCCAAGAATTAGGAAAAAAAGGCCCCTCTCCGCGCGCTCAGGATATACGAAACTTGATTTCCCGAATCGCCTTTTTGCCGAACCGCTCCTGCAACTTGGCTAGAATCTTCGGCTTCCAATGCCTTTCCAACTCATAGCGGACACTGGGTTGCAGGACTTGAATACTTAAAACTCCGCCACTTAATCCACATGGAGCGGCATGCCGTGATAAAAAATCCCCAACCAATCCACTCCAAGCATCACGCACCTGTTCCTCGGCGATCATCTCGGAGAGACCCAGCTTAGGCATCAGCTTTTGCAGGATATCCCCAACTCCAGAACACCTGTCTTTTTTTACAAGCGCCTCAGGGAGTCCCCTCCACTCCTCGAGAACTTTCAATCTATAGGGATGGGGTCGCATAAAAAAAAGACCCCCGGCTTATCGAGGGTCTTTTGGAATTTGCAATGTCCGATCTCCTAGGCTCCATCGCTACCGATCGCCTCGACCGGGCAACCATCCATCGCCTCTTGGCAGAGAGCCTCCTCTTCGGGAGACTCCGGCTGCTTGAAGACAAAGCTGTGGCCACCATCATCATTGCGGGTGAAGTTAGCCGGTGCCGTCTCGCGGCACAGATCGCAATCGATGCATTGATCGTCCACATAGAACTTCCCAGTTACGTTGTCGCTGTATTTATTTGCTGCGTCTGCCATAATTTTAAAGCTTAAAAGAGACGGCAAATTCGGCATCCACGCTCCGGATTGCAATCTCTTTTTCAGTCCTTTCAAAAATTCACGCACTTATCCATCCATGCAAGAAACACCCGCTATCATGCCCAACGAGGGACTCCACGTCGTTCACCTTTTCTTTCGTGTTGAACACTCCCAGTGGGAACTCCTCGACACAAAGGGGCGAATCGCCGCTAAAACAGCACTCGCCGAGCTTGTCCGTGAGATCCGGGCGCTGCCGCAGACTCAGCTCCTTCTCTTCAGCATGGCAACACCAAAAGCCGATATCGGCTTTATGCTTCTCACTCCCGATCTCCAGGTCGCCGATGCCATGGCCAAGCGGCTCGCGCTCGCTCTTGGCCCTGATATCCTCACTCCCACCTTCACTTGGTTGTCGCTGACCGAGCGCAGTGAATACACCACCTCAGAGGAGGAATACGCTGCCACCCTGCAACACGAGGAAGGCATCGCTCCCGGTTCGCCGGAGTTCACTGAAAAAATGGACGCCTTCCGTGCCCGCATGGCCAAATACCTCCAAGACCGCCTCTACCCGAACATGCCAGACTGGCCAGTTGCCTGCCTCTACCCCATGTCGAAACGCCGCGCCCCAGGACAAAACTGGTATGCCCTGGATTTCGATACCCGTAAAAAACTCATGGCCGGCCATGCCAGAGTCGGCCGCACCTACGCCGGCCGCGTGCGCCAACTCATCACAGGCTCAACAGGCCTCGATGACGACGAGTGGTTTGTCACCCTCTTCGCCCACACTACCTCGGAGCTCAAATCCATAGTCTACGAAATGCGCTTCGACGAAGTCAGTGCCCAATACGCTGATTTTGGGGAGTTTCTTATTGGCATCCAACTTCCCCTCGACACGCTCTACGCTCGCCTCAACCTCTGAGTAGAGCAACCTACAGCAATCGATCGGCAACCCTGTCGACTAGTTCTGCAATCATCACAGACACCTCCATGGCGCTGTGCAGCATATCACTGCCAAAACAACCCCACGTCACCCGCGAGGATCCCATGACCAGCAGGCAGCAGATCACGGTCAGGTTCGCCAGATACACAAACGTCAGCGAAAACAATGTCCCGCCATACTCGATATCGGGCTGTCCTTTATAAATCATCCACACCGTATAGGCTAAGTGCAGGACCCACGTGAAGCCGATCCCGGCTGAGAGCACCCGTTCATCCCCTGGCACACCGAGAACCAACACAGCAACCGCATACGCCGCCAACCACAGCACCGTATAAAAGGGAAACACATAGGGGGCCAGTACGATCCAAGTGTTTGTTTTATCCGTCACAATGTGACCCCCCTCCATCCGCGCCTCAAACTCGTGCACTCGCCCACCGTGCAGCCATACCCAGATTGCGTGTGAAAACTCGTGCCCAATGACATAGAGAAACACCAGCGGCTTGAAAAAATAGAACCACACCATGGCTGACGCCCCGCCCACCTCAAACCAAAAAAGCGGCCCCTCAGTCAGCAACCCTCCATCTGCCGCAGTGCGCAAAAATGCTCTCAGAAACGCGAGTGTCAACACGACACACGGGAGGATTAAAAACATCCCCGCCCACGCCTTGACCCACTTTTTGGGCACATACCCTGGTTCAACCCCGGTCATTGCCACATACATTGAGCGCATGGGCTGGGATTTCTTGGGTTTCGCCGATCTAGGCATGGCGGACTTAAGCAAAATCAACACCAATACGCCCACAAAAAACGGCGCTGGGAGCTTTATAGCCCCGGCGCCGCTTCAAGATGGGATTGGTGTCAACGGGCGAACCCCGTTAGCGCCTTAGGCTGTAGCCTTTGGTATCCCTGCAAGTGCTTTGTTCAAGCGACTCTTGCGGCGGGATGCCACGTTGCGATGGATGATGCCGCGTTTGGCGGCCTTATCCAACGCCGAGGCGAATTTATCAAATTGTTCCTTTGCTCCTACAGCGTCGCCTGAGGCAACCACGCTGTTGAGTTTTTTCTGACGGGACTTGATCGCGGAGATGACGCTCGCATTTCGGTCACGGCGTACAATGCTTTGACGCGCGCTTTTCGCTGCTGATTTTGTATTGGCCATAAATATGTGGTGGTGCCAGAGGGGAGAATCGAACTCCCGACCAAGGGCTTATGAGTCCCCTGCTCTACCGCTGAGCTACCCTGGCAAAGTCTTTGTTATTTTGATTTTTCCGAAGCCCGTGACGTGATGGATATCAAATCCATTCCACGACACCTGTGGCGACAGGACGGCGAACATTAGCGACTCGCCCTCGTTAGGCAAGGCAAATTCTCCCCTAAAAACGCCGCCCGGAATTGGCCCGGACGGCGTTGAGGAATCCTTCCAAATACGGTTGCTCAGGCTATGGGAACGGAAGCTATCGTTTGCAGAATGCGGCCGGCGATTTTGTAGGGATCGCCTTGGGAATTCGGACGACGGTCCTCGAGGTACCCCTTGTAGGCATTGTTCACGAAGCTATGTGGGATGCGGATCGATGCACCGCGGTTGGCCACTCCATAGTTGAATTTGTCGATCGACTGGGTTTCGTGAAGCCCGGTAAGTCGCAAGTGGTTGTCTGGACCGTACACGGCAATGTGCTCGTTTTTGTATTTATCGAAGGCTGCCATGAGCTTTTCAAAGTATTCCTTCCCGCCCACTTCACGAAGTTGCTTGGTCGAGAAATTTGCGTGCATGCCGGAACCGTTCCAATCCGAATCCTTGCCGAGTGGTTTGCAGTGGTAATTCACATCCACACCGTATTGCTCGCAAAGACGCTGGAGGATGTATCGGGCTACCCAAACCTCGTCAGCCGCACGCTTGGAGCCTTTGCCAAAGATCTGGAATTCCCACTGTCCTTTCGCCACCTCGGCATTGATGCCTTCGTGGTTGATGCCAGCATCAAGGCAGATGTCGAGGTGCTGCTCGACGATTTCGCGAGAGATATCACCAACCGAGCTGTAGCCCACTCCGGTGTAATAAAGTCCTTGTGGTGCTGGAAAACCTTCCACAGGGAACCCTAGGGGATGCCCGTTTTGATAAAGGAAATATTCCTGCTCGAATCCAAACCATGCGCCTGGATCGTCTAGGATTGTGGCACGTGAATTGGAAGGATGTGGCGAACCATCAGGCATGAGCACTTCGCACATGACCAACACGCCGTTTTTGCGAGTGGAGTCGGGGAAGTGGGCGACCGGCTTCAGGAGGCAATCAGAACTGGATCCCTCGGCCTGACGCGTGGAACTGCCATCGAACCCCCACATTGGAAGTTCTTCCAGCTTGGGAAATGCATTGAAATCCTTGATCGTGGTTTTGCTCCGGAGGTTGGCAACGGGTTCGTAGCCATCCAGCCAGATGTATTCGAGTTTGTATTTAGCCATGTAGTGTATTGTCTTTTTTTGAGCAGACCAGGCCGTCTGGTGTAGCTTTTTTTATTGGTTTTTCCCAGATTCCCTAACGGCACGAGGAATTAAGCAGATTCGATGCCAATCGGCCAGAATTGATGCCTTGAAAACACATAAATTAATTTATATTATTTTCCTTAAATATTTTGCATTGCTTCACAACTCCCACTCGCGAATCAACCGTCGGTAGGTCTCTGAGGGATTGTCGCCCAAGTGATCCACCGCGACGCGTATGAGGCCCCTTGGGTAATCGATACGATACAGCCCGAACCGTGGCGTGAAGGATCCCCACTCGTAATTGTCTGTCAGTGACCAGTGCAGGTACCCGAGCAGAGGCACCCCATCGCAAAGCATCTGCCGCACCTCACCCAGATGGGCTTTAAGGTAGGCACTGCGCGTGAGGCCGTCCTTTCTAGGCTGCGACTGCGTCCCATCCTGTGAGGACCGCTGCGCCATCCCATTTTCTGCAATCAAAATCCCCAGGCCGGGAAACTCATCGGCATAGTGGCGACAGAAGGCAGACAAGCCCTCGGGCAGGAAATGCCAATCCCACCATTTGCTTGTCAAAACATCCATCAAATGGGCGCGAATGCTCGCACTGCGAAATTCCAAATCTGAAAAATCCGGCCTCCGGAATACATGACTTGCAAACGGATCATAATAATCAAGCCCTAGAAAATCCAGCATGCGGGGTCGTTTGGCTCGCCGGGCGGTGTCTAGAAAATACCCCAGATTCTCAACCGATACGGCACGTGGCACAAAGCGGTTCACCAAGCGATGCAAGCCCGCCCCGGCAATCGCGGCAGGATCTCTCCTGCGTCCCAACGACGCCTTCAGGAAATACCGTGATAAATTTGCCGCACGCTCTAGAAAATAATCGCCCAAGCAGGACTCGGAAATACCGCGCTCACGCAAGCTTAGCAGGTCGAGCAATATTTTCTCAGACCAATACACATCACTGCAAAACGTGTTCATCGATACCATCGGCACATCCCAGCCCCGATCTTCATAAAGATCATGGATCGCGTTGTAGGCGCGCACATGGGCCGATAGGAGCCGATTGTAGGCCCTAAGCCCAACAGGAATCCCCGCATCACCACCCCCGGGAAAATTCGCACTCAGATACGTATTGAGCACGAGCATGTTTGGCTCGTTCAACGTCACATACCACCGCACCGGAGCTTGGCTATAGGTATCGGCAAGTCGGTCATTCAACCGCTGCAAGGTGATGTAGACAAACCGCTCGAATGCCGCAGGCGTTTCGTCATCCAGCCAGGCATCCACCCCAAGCCAGGCCGGATGAGTGAAATGATGAAGTGTCACCACAGGCTCTAGCCCCGCCTCACGGCACGCACTAATCCTCTCTGCATAGGCATCAACCGCCTCGAGATCGAACTCCGGGGCGTGTCCTGCGGCGGCGGTGCGAGTCGGTTGAACCCTTGCCCACTCGATACTGAGACGAAAGGCGTTCAGTCCGATGCTGCGGGCAAGTCCAAAATCTCCTCTGTAGCGATTCCAAAAATCCGCAGCCTCTCCTGTTCTCGCCACCATGCCCGCCACTTCGCACGCCCCCCAGTTGTTGTAGGGCCTCCCTGGCGAGTTGTATCCGCCTTCGCTTTGATAGCCGGATGTCGCAACGCCAATCAGAAATGGATGCTCGCCCATGCTTAAATTCATATGTTACCCCCCTCAACCACGCGCTTACGCAGCACCTTAACGCGGAGTTTTGAAATCAAAACCTGATTGCGCTCCGGCGCCTCGATCACAATGCGCGCAATTTCCGCAGCGGCATTTGGTCTTCCTAAGGATCGCGCGTTTGCTGACATCCTCCCCCTTAACACCGGATCATCAAGCAAACGCCGAAGCTTGTGCCCGATCAGCGTCACCTCAGAGCATTTCAATGCCGCTCCGGCCTCGAGTAACACATCGGCATTCCTCTCCTCCTGGCCGCCGATCGGATCAAGAATCAACATGGGCAACCCCCGCGCCAAGGCCTCCGCCGTGGTCATGCCACCTGGCTTGCTCATCAATACCGATGCGGCTCCCATGAAATCTGCCATCTCGTGCGTGTAGCCAAACACACGGAAATCCGTCTCCCTGCCTACAATTATTGCACTGACCTGCGATTGCATCTCTTCATTTTTTCCACAAACAACAACCGTTTGAAAATCAGGCTTCAATTGTAGTAATTGGCGCACCGCTGCTGTTGCGGGGCTCAAGCCAAGCGAGCCACCGGCAAGGAGCACCATTGGCTTTGCGGGATCCAATCCATGCCGAATCAACACCGCTTCTCGGTCGACAGTCTCGGCAAAGGCGGGATCAATCGGAATACCGCTCACAACAATCCGATCACCGGGCAATCCCAGTGCTTCCATGTGAATTTTGTCTTCCTCCTGAGCAACGAAATACCAGTCAAATGCCCGCGTGATCCAAAAGGCATGAAAATGAAAATCCGTTACCACCACCCCGAGGCGCGCGTCCAGTTTCCCCTTTGCAATCAGCCAGGAAATCACCCCGGCAGGCATGAAATGCGTGCACAGAATCACATCCGGCCGGAACTGCTTCACGAGATTCATCAGCGGTACTGCCTGTGGCAGGTCAATCACCAATCGGCCCTTGTCGGCGAACCACGGGTCATCACTTTTTTCATACCACCACCCCAGAAACTCGGGCATCATCGCCGAGAGCTTTTTGTAAAGCGTGGAGTAGAATTGCCGATGCAACACATTCGTGTGGTCGAGGGAGTCGTCAGAGAGCACTTCCTCGACATCAGGCCGGCATCGCATCACCTGCGCGAGAGCCTCTGCGGCCTTCACATGCCCGGACCCCACAGAGGCCGAGAGAATCAAAACACGCTTTCTCATGCACAAGCAACATGCTCCAGCCTCTAACTGACCACAAGAGGGATTCGGTTACTGCGTTTTATCATTAAACCTAAGTATAATATCAAATACTAAAAGGAGTTGTTGCAATGCCCAATTGTTTATTGCAGTGTAAACTCTCTTTTTTTAATCAGAATGGATAACAACCCCACTTCTCACAACGAGGTCATGAATGCCGACGAGGCTGCCTTGTTTCTCAAATTGCCAAAGTCCACCCTGCTGAAACTCACTAGCGAGGGACAAATTCCTGGCGTGAAGGTCGGACGTGGGTGGAGGTTCAATCTAAATGCGCTTGAGAATTGGAAGAATTCCACTTCTGGCGATGTTGATGAGGATTCTGGTGTTGTCGGTGAACCAGTTGAAATGGATTTCAATGCAAATCTTTCAAATGCCGAGAACCGATTCGACTCAACGATCAAGCCCGTGATTGATGAGCCTGCTGGCGATGACGATTTCGATTCAGTGGGCGAGGTGCATGAAATCGACGATTTAGAGACAATTCCTGTTTCGAAAACTCTGAAAAATACCGCACCCATTCCTGAGTATGTCTCCGAAGGATTGGGTGAGGTCCGCGAACTTGAGGACGAGCTAGAAAAACCCAAACGCGGTCGCCCTAAAAAACCTGGAACTATGCGCACAACATCTGCCCTAGAGCTCATGGCACGGATTTCCGAGAAATCCTCCCCTAAACAAGCTCCCACTCGCACGAGCATGGCAAAAACACCGCCAAACACTTTGACGCCGAAACGGCGAGGCAGACCACCCGGAAAACCGGCCCCCCAACCGGTAGAGGAACCGCAAATCCATAAAACACAAGTCCGGGAAACAGTCCGGGAAACGGTGCGGGAAACATCTCATTTAGAAGAGGACGCAGTGGAAATATCCCGCCCTTACAACCCATCGGCAGCCGCGAAGCGCCCTAATTTTACGACTCCCAGCAAATCTGCCAGCAGTCCGTTTACCCTGCTTCGCAAGCTATCCTACTGGGTAGTGGTTCTTGCCGTTCTGGCACTTGCTGCTTTTGGCATTAAAGGACTCTTGGTTCCACCCACGACAGAACCACAAATGGCAACCGCCGCGCCTCAACTCCCATCACTACCGGAATTTACCAACCTCGATACTGTCTACCGTCACAACGATTCGGCCAAAATAAGCCAAGACAATTTCAAAATGCCTGATTCCACACAGGCAGCCGAACCTGTCGTTCCCGACGATCAAGCCTTGGCTCAAGTCACAGGAACCTTGAATCCCGGACTAACTCCCGAGCCTGCAGATGCCGAAGCGGATAATGTGGCGCTCAAACCTGTGCCGCCTCCCGAGGTCGCCCAATCCACTACCCCCATCGCTTCCCCACAACCCATCGATAAGGGACTCGAAGCCATCAATCGTATCCTCCCAGCATTATTTGATCTCTCAGGATGCTCTATCAACAGCTCGAACAACGAAATTCGCATTGTCTTTCAAGATGGCATCTTCTCCTCCGGTGTAAAAATCGGATCTGAAGGCCGCAATCAACTCGCCCGAGTGGCTGAGTTTTTGAACGCCAATGCCCCGGATTTCTGGGTCATCATCGAGGGGCAAACCGACTCGGAAAAAGTCCGTCCACAATCCCCATTCCGTGACAACTTCACACTTGGTCTCCGCCGCGCGATTGAGGCAACCGCTGTCATGCGCCAAGAAGGGAGCTTCCCGGCTGAACGGCTTCTTGCCAGCTCCGCTGGCGGACTTGCTCCGCCCTTCCCGGAGACGCAACCTGGTGGAGCGGCTAAAAACCGCACAGTTGTTCTACGGCTTGTGCCTAAAGCCAGCCCGCTCCCATCGCAAAACTAGCAGCCCCCACGGCAGGTGAGGGATTTAAGCTATGCGGCCATGGGAGGTAGATGCGTGATCTTATGCCTTTTTTGTAGCGTGTCCCCCCCCTTTGGAACGGCTTCACCGAAGCAGTTGGGTCCAGTATTTAGTTCCACCTGAATACTCAACCCCAAAGGATTTTTATATCAGCTTGGAGATCGGCAGAATCAAGCCTCCCTCGCCTGCCGTAGTTCGCCCACTTGAACAAGAACTCGAACAGCAAGAAGCAAAGAACCAAAAAGCAGGTCCGATACCAGCGAATTGCGGAAAAAAATCCAAGATGGGGGATATCCCGGCAACCCAGTAGTCAAGGACATCCATAGCCCATCAATTCCACGCGGGTAGGCTGGATTCATCAACCATGCTCCAGTGTTGGTGACTACATAAAAGGCAACCGCGCAGCCAATAAGGACCCCAAAAAAACGGGGCAGCGAAAAATCCCGGCACAAGGCCAACCCTCGACCGATGCCTACAATCCCTGCAATCGAAGCCCACACGATCAACTGGCCTCCACTCAGTGGTGAAAATCCGAGCATCACCGACAACACAATATCGGATGCCACCAAGGCTCCGATAGGAAGCGCCCAAGCGATCCACCCGGGCAGAAACAACCCGCCACAAAATGCCAAGGCCGCAATGGGCGAAAAATTAGGCAACTCGGGCAGCCAAATCGCCCGCAAAACCCGGAACAAAGTCAGCATCAGAATCAATACTCCGGCAAAAACTGCGACTCGTGGCATTGGGGGGTGCGAGGGTTTTGGAAAAAATGAGGCGACCATCAATAACGAATTACCCCCCGGACTCAGTCCCTGCAAGCAGTGATCGCGAATTTCACAGACGCGTACCCCATCGATTCAAGTGGCGCGGCCTTTCGGGAACCGTTATTCTTTTAATCATGTCGGACGACAACCATCTCGCGGAACGGGCGGCCAAGGCACAGAAAATTATCGCCGCACCTTTGAAGTTCAAAGTCTGCGAGGGCTGCGATTCGATTGTCACGGCACGTGTAGTTACTTGCCCGAACTGCCACGGGTACAGGTTCGATGAATCTCCCGACCGCGTTGTGGAGCAGGCAACCCACCTTGCCTCGCGCCCGCAACAGAGCGTCACCGCGGAAGATCTTTCCTAGGAACCCCTTCTTTCGGAAAAGCGGCTCAATGAGCTTTTGCCGGGTTAGGAAGGCGCTCCTTCACTCTTTCCAGCCCTTGCTCCAATGAGCGTTCCGCAGCACTCCATTTTTGGTCTGCGCGCAAGCTGATCGCCTTGGCAAGTATTGAGGCCGCATTTTCAAATCCAGCCGCAGGCGCGCCGTGGGCCAATGCGATCTTTTCAGCAACAGCAGTAGCCAACTCCGGGCGTTTTTTGCTGTCGGATGCGAGCATCCACTCAAACAACTCAAGCCTCGCCGCTACCTGACTATCTCCCACCATTCCAGCCTTGGAGGATAAAACACCAAATGCCCGCTCCAAATGCGGCAAGGCCTGCTCCTGATCGGCACGGTCAGCCGCTTTCACAAAGATTGACATGGCTTGCCATGAACTCCACGCAGCCTCAAGCGCATCAATCGGAAGCAACCCGTATTGGCCCTCGTAAATTCGATACAATGAGACCAGGGCTTCAGTAGGCCGACCCTCTACGACCCCACGCCATGAGGCAATATTCAGCACGGCAAATTCCCTCGGCGAAAAAGCGGTCAATGAAGGCTGCCGAGGCCATAACACATAGACGGACAGCACCAGTCCGATAAAAACAGTGATCTTAAGAAGAAATCTCACTTCAAATTTATCATGCAAGAACACATGCGCTTTGAACAATTGATTTCATGCCACATGCGAAACGGCATCGCGATAGAGAGAGGCATACGCACCAC